>JAEEGH010013279.1_pt1 | contig 18304 bp, 7 predicted proteins | sample 9134181 | NCBI WGS metagenome assembly JAEEGH01 (sample SAMN16246544, study PRJNA631951) | gut metagenome | biome: gut microbiome; feature: rumen; material: DP-attached | host: Bos | place: Iran: Karaj | collected 2018-10 | reverse complement strand
ATGAGGGGCATATTCATAATCCATCAGCACCTCGTCATAGCTGCTGCCTACCTCTTTCTCAATATAGACATAGCGGAAGGCCTTGCTGCCCAGCGACTCTCCTTCATGGAGTACGTCGAGTGTTTCGCAGTGCTCTTTGTCTAATGCCTCTTCCGCACTCTCGCCGTAATAGATACGGACACTTCCCTTGAGCCCCTTCACTTTTAGATAACCGAAAGTCTCGCGGCCAAAGTCGTAGAGCGTTGCGTTTGTCGTCGTGTCACGACGACATACAGGAAACTGCTCCTTACGTTCCAGCTGATAAGCTGATGGCGGTGTATCGATGCTGTCGAAATTCCACGAGGCTGCCGGCACATAAATCCCTGATCCATGCGCTACGCCATTCTCGTCTATCCACATCTTATCTTCGTAGGTAACGCGCCATGAACTATTAGTCTTGATGGTCTTGCCGTCGATAAAGAGGGCAGGAGGCGTGGATTGGTTCCAGACCTTCAGATTCAGTCTGTGCCGGCCTTTGGGAACCTCGAAAGACTTGGGCATGCCATATTGCAACTTCCCGTCGAGTGCGAGATTAAACTCTCCCTCGCAGGCTATGGTAATAGTCTCGTCCTCTGTCAGTTTGAAACTCTTCGAAAACTCTACTGTCACCCAGTGCGAGTCCTGTTTCCAGAATGGCGGAAACATCGCCCCTCGTTCAGTACGACGGTTGTTGAAGATATTGCCCAGCCAGATTTCGAAATCGCCGGGAAACCATATCCATGTTGCCTTATTTCTTTTGTCTTCCTGCATTGTTCTTGATTTTATCGCTGACCTGTGGTCCGTTGTTCTCCCAAATATTTCCCGGGCCATTGGCATTCTGGAGATACTTCTCCGAGGGTGTCCAGTTGTCACGTACGGTGATGTTCGAAGACCCCTCGTCTGTATACAGATAGAACCAGTGGTTGGGGTCATGTACATAGCTGGGCTTGGCGATGTCACGCACAACATTCTCACTAATCACAGTTCCGGGTTGGTTGCCGAGGGTGTAGATACCCGCACAGTCGTACATGTGCTGGGCGTAATTATAGATCAGGTTTGCGTGAACCTTATTATCCTTCATACAGACCGAATCGCGATTCCAACCCCATCCTAACGAGATACCTGTATAGGATACATCATGGATAGTGTTATGCGCGATGTTGATGCCACTGACATAGCCTGCTGCGATGGCCACACAACCCCAGTCTTCATTCGAGACATCATAGAACTCTGATTGTTCAATAGTCTGTCCGCTGCATACCTCTCGTTCATCTGCAGGCTGATAGGGCAGATGGGTCTCCATACCTTCTGGTGAGAAACTTCCCACCACGATGCCATTCATCGCGATATCTCTGAATGTACAGTTTGTCGTCTTGCCACGATGACACCCCACCACAAAGTCCAGCCCAGAACCTCCGAGGTGTTCGAAACGGCAGTTCACGAAGCTGGCGTTTTCGGCATAGCGCAGTTCCACCGCTGCATCAGCACGTCCCAGCCAACCCTGATTGTCGAGTTTGTGATTGTTCGGGCGGTCTATCTGTGGACGCAGCTTATAAGCCTCCGTCAGATACATACCTGCCTGCAAGGGCACGTGTCCTTTCTCCGATGGCCGCATCCATGTGGTATGACTGAAGGTGACGCCACTGATAGTGATATCGCGCACAGGATAATCCGCTGTGCCGATTACTTCGATAAGGGTCTCTATAACAGGATAGACGGCAGTAAAGTCCACACCCGTAATCATGTCCTCGCGATTGCGCGGATAATACCAGAGCTTCTGAGCGCGGAAGTCATAATACCACTCTCCTGGCCGGTCGAGCAGTTCCTTGGCATTGGTGAGATAGAAGGGTGAGGGATGACCTGTATTGGGTGTCATCGGCGAGGGCCACGGATGCTCGAACTGTATTTTTGCCTCCGGGTCGTGGAAACGCACAGCTACAGAGTCACCTTGGGGTGTAAGTGATTTGATACGCAGGTTCGACGTACACCACATCTCATGCAGTACCATCTCGGGAAGTGTAGAATTTGCTGCCGCCTTCTTCAAAATGGCTTTGGGGATGCTGTTTTTTGGCACCCAAAGAATTTGGTTCTTTTTGTCGTAGGTGAAGATACGATGCATCTGTTCGAAGTCTACGACATCACGGGCACGCACGGCTTTCTCCTGACTCTTGCCTTCTGTTTTCTGACTCCTGATCACCCACAATTGACGGAAGTCGATGGGGCGTCCGTTGAAGTCGGGGATATTGGCCGTGAGGTACTTTCCCTCTTTCTTCCATACGTTCTTGGCAGAACCAAGCGGCATAGTCGAGCGGATGCTCCTGCCCCCGCTGATAATGGCGTTGTGACCTTCGATGGTCAGTCCGCTGTCCTCAGGGCGCAATCGTATGGGTTCGTAGAGTTGATAGATGCCTGGCGCTAGATGGATGGTCACTGCTGTTGCCTTTCCCGTCCGTTTTATCTCACGGGCTTGTCTGATGGCATCTGCTAGCGACGAGTCAGGTGTGATCCTGATATCTTCAGCCAATGCATTCAAACACCAGCAACACCCCATCACCAATATCGTCCTCCAGGAAATCATAATTCTTCAATTTTTCAATCCTTCAATTCTTCAATCCATTCTGTTCAGCCATACGCTCATATCATCCACTCCCCGGTTGTCCCAGGCGTAATAAGGAATGAGGCGTATCTTTACTTTGTTCTCGCTTCCAGGGCGCTTGACCTCACGGTAGAGCGTTTCGTTGTTCCAGTTGTTCTGCGGTGCGGTCTGCACGGCTTCGCCCTCGAGGGCTATAATTTCGTGGCTGGCGATGGTGACGCGTTTCTCCTTGAACTCGATATTGGTGGGCAAGGCGATTTCGTTGATAGAGTAGGTGTCCTCAATGTCCTGACCTTCGAGACAGTAGACCAATGGACCGCGCATCACGCAGACCTGATTCTTGGCCTCCTCCACCAACGGGTTGGCCTCGATAAGACGTGTCTCCATCTTTAGATCTATCTCAATCACATCGCCTTTCTTCCATTTCCGGTGAACTACCGTCTGGGTGATTTCCTGGCCGTTAAGTTTTAAACAATACTTGTTGCACCAGTCTGGGATGTGCAATTTGATGGTCGAGAGCTTCTTCGCTTTCTTGATCTCGATGCGAACCTTCCCGTCCCAGGGATAGTCCGTCGTTTGCTCGATTTCGAGGTCCTTCGTGGTGAGGGTGTTCTGACCGTAGAGGTTTACATAGAGTGTGTCGTCCTGCAACGAATAGGCGTACTCCTGTGCTTCGCAGAGGGTGCGCACGGTGTTCGGCGGACAGCAGAAGCACGAGATGTAATGCTGTCGGTGTTTCGGCCAACGCATCACGTAGGGGAACTCCTTCGTGCGACGAAGAGCTTCGGTATAGAAATAGTCCTTGCCATCGAGTGAGATACCCGAGAGGATACCGTTATATAGCTCAGTCTCGATGTTGTCGAGGTATTTGCTGTCGCCTGTGGTCTGGAACATACGCCATGAGAACAACAGCATGCCAATCTGCGCGCAGATCTCGTTATGGGCTGCCTCCTGTGGCAACTGAAACTGCCGACCGTAGGCCTGATGAATCTGCTGAATTGAGGGTTGGTCGTAGGTAGTGCCGTCGGGTGAAACGCCGTCATAGAGGGCACCGCAGCCGCCGGTGATATAGATTTTATGGTTTACGATATCGTTCCAGATAGCAGAGAGATTCTTCATCAGCTGTGCCTCGCCGGTCTCGGCGTAGAGGTCGGCAACGCCGGCATAGAGGTAGTTTGCGCGGACGGCATGTCCCATTGCCTCATACTGGTCGCGTAGCTTATGACGGTCTTGATTGTGGTCCTCACCATTGGTCACGCTGTCGCGGATGGCAATCAGCCCCTTTGCTAGCGTCAGGTATTTCTCGTCGCCAGTCTCACGATACATCTCCGTTGCACCCATATAGTGACTCGGACAGATGGCGTTTCTTGAGAGTTCTGTGGCATCATTGGTCAGGAAATTGTAGAGGAAATCGGCTGCTTTCTTGCCGCATTCAAACAGCGTGGTCTTACCTGTAGCACGTTTATGCACGATACCGGCCGTCATCAGGTGTCCGAGGTTGTAGGTCTCGAAATTTAACCTTGAGGCGAAGGCTTTCTTATGGTCGTCACCTATTTCAATGCCGATGTTGGTGTTGTCGCCGGCATGTGAGTCGATGCCCAGGTTCCGTTCCGAAATCACCACTGGCGTATGGATATAGCCGTCGTTGCGCTGGGCCAATCTAACCTGTTCGATGAATTTATCCATCAGCGCATCAAGCTTTGGATCTTTGGTGATGGCATAGACGGCTGCACAGGCTTCGAGCCATTTGTACATATCGCCATCATGGAAGGGAGGTCCGTGGTGCCTGCCCTGAACGGAACCTGCGGCCACCTCGAAATTCCTAAAGCCGTTGCTGCCGTGTGCGCCCTTTTTATCAAGCGTTTCCCACGGTGTATTCCAGGTGTCCCACATATCCCAGATGGTTGTCTGACTGAGTATACCAAAGCGGTCTCCCCAGAAACCGCCCGTCCACTTCACTGCTCCCAGAGGCGTATTCTTCATCTTCGCCTCCGTGCTAATGCTCATCTCAACAAGTCCCTTCTCTTGCGAAGCAGTTTCTTTTTTCTTCTGGGCCTGTGCGTTGATATTCATCACCAACGCCAAGCCTATCAGCGATAATCTTATCATCATCGTAATCATAACTCTCAATTCTCAACTATAACTTTCCTCCTCTTGCCTTTACCCTCTCGTACCATGCTTCGCGTTCTTTCGTCAGGTCGTAGCCGCGTTTGGACAGATAGTTGTTGATGCGGCCCTTGTACTTGCCGAATATCTCATGCTTCTTCTTCGAGCTCTCTGCATCGATGGCCAACTCGCGGGCCTCGATGAGCCATGCCATAATCTGCTGCTTCTCTGACTCCTTGAGTGTCGGAATCATGTCACACTGGGCTTCATAGGTAACCCTGACCACATCGAATGTCATGACATCTTTCACTTTGTCAATCTCCTGCGGTTTTAGATACATCGACAGGTCGGCTAGGAACCCCCAGTGCGAACGATACAGCTTTGAATCACATTGTGCCTCTGCCAGTTTCTTGTCTGACTTCTTGATAGAGTCGCGTTCAGCATAGATGTCGTTGAGTTGGAAATAGCGGTTGCAGATAATGTTCAGCACATTCTGTCCCATGGGTGTCCAGGTGATACCTAACTCGTCGGTCGCCTTCTGCGAGCGAGCGATAATCGTCTGCACATAATGCGGATCGCGCCCCTCGCTGTCGAGCTTCACGGCAGGCTCTGGATTGCTGTTGAAAATCTCCTTCAGATAAAACACGTTGGCGCTGTAGTTCATCTTCACATTCTTTACCATCGAAGTGTCGCGGCTACGCTCAACAAACAGACAACCGCTCCAACCCATCTCGTCAAGGGCCTTCTTGATCTGTGGCACATTGATAGTGGAATCATTGCGTAACCATACGCGATCGGTGTTCGAGGCGTGGATGGCGCAGATGTTCTTTGCACCCAGCAGTCTGATATCCTTCATCACATCCCAGCCGTTCTCCACGATGGTCTGCCATTTATAGAAGATGGCGATACCGTCGCTTTTGATCTCCTTCAATAGTTTCAGATTGCCTTTTGCATCAAGGGGCGTATCAATGCCTACGCGTTTGCCTCGCTTTTTGGCCGCCTCGCCGATAGCGTGCAGTCGCTTTACGATCTCAGTACGCTTAGCCTTGTCTTTTGCCCAATCATTACCGCAGCCGCCTAATGGAAGGAAGGCCACTTGCACTGAGCCCATCTTGTCCATCGTGTTGAAACAGTCTTCCACCAGCGCCAGATAATTGTCGCGTTTCGTCAGGTCCTGAGCATAAAACCCACTCATGGCGATGGCACCGATTCCGATGCCGAGGCTGTCGGCTACGTGCTTGAAATGCCGGGCCTCTTGGTCATCGCGCATCTTGTTGTCAAACAGTTCGCGCTGTCCCAATCCGCCCATGTCCATCTCGATACAGTCGCTGCCGATCTGCCTGGCCAGGTCGAATTCACCAAGTTTCTGACGTTTGAGAATCATCCAGTCGCAAACGCCAATCTTATACTGTTGTGCCATCAAAGCCTCTGTTCCAAGGAGTGAAAGAACAGAGGCTATGATCAAAACCGTGCGTAATCGTTTCATATCGTCAAGTTTGTGTGAAATGCCAACGCTTCGACAACCCGATGGCGATAGAGATGCGCAATTTCAACTCCTCACGTTCTTCACGCGAGAGCGGAATATATTTTGGTGTCTTCTTGTCTGCCATCGTTCGTCTTTTCTTATATGACGGACAATGGCCCGTGGTGTAACCATTCTTCAGACACTGATTTGCATCCGTCCAGCATATTCTCTCAGCCGGCAGATGCTACGGTGCATCAGGTTGCGCACGCTCTGGTAGTTGATACCCATAATCCGACAGATATCGTCGTACTTGCGATGCTCCAGATAATAGAGGTTGATGATCTGCCGCTGACGGGGTGAGAGCTTGTCGAAAAACGCCGCTACGTTGTCGGAGAGCGATTGGCTGTGCTCCATCTGTTCACGGTTATATTCATCGGCCTCGGCGATTACCTGCATGCTGGCATCGGTAATCTCACTGTCGCAGAGTCTTGTGTTACGGCGGAACTCATCGTTGATGCGGTTGCGCAGAGAGATATAAAGGTAACTCTCGATGTTGCTGATGTTGCTGATGCCCTCCTTGCGCGTGAACAATTTAACAAATACATCTTGGATACAATCTTTCAGTGCCTCGCGGTCGGTCATGAATTTTGATCCGAATGCGAAGAGTCCGTCGATATGCTTGTCGTATAGTCTAGAGAAGTCTTCCATCTCTTTTTGCTTTTAGTAGTTTTGCAGTATAAGTAGTTTGTCGCTGCAAAAGTAATAACATTTTTCGAGAGTCACCCCTAAAATATGATTTTTTTCCTATAATTAGTGTTAACAGTGCTAATCAGCCCAAAATTATCACTATCTTTGCGGAAAAATAAAACGTAGTAAGATGAAAAGGATAATAATGATGTCGATGGTGCTTTGGACCTCGATGAATGTTATGGCACAGGATAGTGACAACACAGAACACCTTTGGTATGACAAGCCCGCATCCATCTGGCTGGAGGCGCTGCCAATAGGCAATGGCCGGTTGGGCGGTATGGTCTATGGTGGTACGCAGACCGACGAGATACAACTGAACGAGGACTCGTTCTGGAGTGGTAGTCCGCACAATAACAACAGCACCACGTCGGCATCCTATCTGGAGAAGGTGCGCAACCTCATCTTCAGCGGCAAGGAGCAGGATGCCGAGAATCTGATCAACCAACAGTTCGTGAAAGGTCCCCACGGGATGAAATACCTGACCCTTGGCAGTCTGAAGATGACACACAAGGGCATCAATGCCGCCAATGTGAGGAACTACCGGCGCGAACTGGACCTGAGAACGGCCCTTTCGACGGTGACTTTCGACTATGAGGGTCATCACTATCGGCGTACGGCTTTTGCCTCGATGCCCGACAGCATCATCGTGATACACTTGGAGTGCGACACGTTGGGATCGTTCACACTGAAGCATTCGGCCCCTTTCTCGACCAACTATTCAAAGGACAATAACACGGTCCTTGCCACTATCAGCGGTGTGGACCATGAGGGTATTACCGGTAAGTTGAAAGCCAGACTGCGTTACCAGGTGGATAGCGACGGCAGCGTGACCTACCTTTCAAACGGCTCGGTGACAGTGAACGATTTTACCAATGCCACCATCTATATTTCGGCAGCAACGAACTATGTCGATTATAAAACCATCAACGGTAAGTCGCCGGCTATGACGCTATCATATCTGACAAATGCCCGGCAGCATAGCTACGATGAACTGCTGAGTCGGCATATCGAGGCATATCAGCAGCAGTATAACCGTGTACACCTCTCTTTGCCGTCAACGAAAGCCAACAGCGAACTGACCACTGTGAAACGTCTGGAAAAGTTTACGGGCAGCAGCGACTGGGGTATGGTGGCTCTGCTGTTTAACTATGGCCGTTACCTGCTCATCTCCTCGTCACAGGCAGGCGGACAGCCAGCCAACCTACAGGGACTCTGGAACGACAAACAGGATGCGCCTTGGGACTCTAAGTATACCATCAACATCAATGCCGAAATGAACTATTGGCCCTCTGAGGTCTGTAACCTGACGGAGACGAATGTGCCGTTCTTCAAGATGATACGTGACTTGAGTGAAACGGGAGCCGTTACTGCCAGGACTATGTATAACTGTGGAGGATGGATGGCCCATCACAATACAGACCTCTGGCGCATTGCCGGACCTGTGGACGGGGCTTTCTGGGGCATGTATCCGAATGGTGGCGCCTGGCTGGCCACCCACCTGTGGCAGCATTATCTCTATACTGGCGACGTCGATTTTCTGCGTGAGTGGTATCCTGTCATCAAGGGTACAGCTGATTTCTACCTCGACTATATGGTGCCGCATCCCAACTACAATAATTGGCTGGTTGTCGTGCCTTCCGTCAGTCCTGAACAGGGTCCTTCTGGAAAGTCGACTCCCATCACGGCAGGATGTACGATGGATAACCAAATTGTTTTCGATGCACTATCGAATACACTGCGTGCAGCGGAGATCTTAGGCGAGGACGCTTCCTATATCAGTCGGCTCACCTCGGCATTGGAGCAATTGCCGCCCATGCAGATAGGCAGTCGCAAGCAGTTGCAGGAGTGGCTCATAGATGCCGACGGCAGCGATAAGCATCATCGTCATATCTCGCACCTCTACGGGTTATATCCCTCGAATCAGATTAGTCCGTATAGTCATAACGAACTCTTTGCCGCTGCCAAGCAGACACTTACCGACCGCGGTGACGAAGCCACAGGTTGGAGTCTGGGTTGGAAGATATGTTTCTGGGCACGTATGCTCAACGGTGATCATGCGCTGACCATCCTGAAGAATATGTTGAAGCTGCTGCCGTCAGAGAATGATACGAACAAATATCCCGACGGACGAACGTTCCCCAACTTGTTCGATGCTCATCCGCCCTTCCAGATCGACGGAAATTTCGGGGCCACAGCAGGTATTGCTGAGATGCTGCTACAGAGTCACGACGGTGCCATTCATCTATTACCCGCCCTGCCCACCAGTTGGAAGACAGGCAGCATTGCAGGTTTGAAATCACGTGGTGGCTTTGAGGTCGATATGACGTGGGACGACAACGCTCTGTCTACCGTCACTTTACGCTCGTCGATAGGTGGCATCGCACGCATCCGTTCGTATGTGGAGCTGGAGGGCGAAGGTCTGCTGACGGCTGAAGGCGATTGTCCCAACGCGCTCTATGCTCCTGCCCGGATCAAGGAACCTCTACTGTCAGCGTCACTGAAGTCCAAACCTAGCGTCACTGTCAAGAAAGTGTATGAATACGATGTGAAGACAACCCCAGGAGGCGAATATCATTTCTATCAGAAAGGAACGGCGGGCATCGACCTGCTGAATGCTCCTGAGAGCAACAGCGTAACCTACTACGACTTGCAAGGTCGCTCTGCGTCCAAAGAAACCAGGGGAATCCTCATTGAGAAACGTTCGCAAAACGGCAAAAGCACGTCCCGAAAAATTATCAGGCGATAAGCTTTATCGTTATTGCGCACGGAGCCAGAGAATTTGGCCTGAGGAAATTGTCTTGGGGGTGAAGGAGCCTTGCAGACGGACGGACTTCTGTTGTAGTCTGATGTCACCGCTCTTCATGTCGATGGTGTAAAGTTGGTATTTGCCAGGAGCCACCGAGAGAGTGGGGATGTCCCCTTGAGGATAGACGAGATAACCAGTTTCGGCATTGCCTGTGGCGATGCAGTCTGTGCCCTCAATAGGTGACATCTGACAGACGTCTTTAAGGAACACCTGCTGCAGCTTGGAGGATTTCTCTAGACTCCTGTCTCCTGACTCCTGACTCCTGATGGGAATATTCGGCAGCGAGCCGCCTGCAAGGAGGATGGCCCATCCGTAGTCGGGGTGCTGTTGGGCGAAGAAGGTGACGGCCTTGTCGGGATAGCGGTTGCGCATCTCGCGGACGGCGCGGTAGGCTTCCTGGAAACCCGTCTTGCCGACCTTCATTTTGCGCATCCACTGACGAGGTGCCATGTTCTTGCCGCCCTCAGGTGCCCATAGGCCCTCAGTGTTATAATGCCAATAGCGGATGTCGATGATGTCGACGATTTTATTGAGCTTGGGGTCGGCCAGGAGGCTGTCCTGAACATCGCGGGTGCAGCTGAGGGCAATCATCGGGTGACGGCCTGTCTCTGCCTCCCATTCAGCGATGGTCTCCAACCAGAAGCGGGTGAAGTGATAGGGACCGGTGTATTCGGCGCTGATGAGGTGAACCACGTTGGGCTGGTCTTTCAGTTGGTCGAGACACATGCGGATGTATTGGCGATGGAGGGGACGGAGCACAGGATCCTGTTCGTTATAGAACTGCTCAGCAAGGAAGATGCGCTTGTCGCCGGCAAAGGGTACGGGTTCGGGGAAATTGGTACCGTTGATATTGTTCACAGGGCGCCAGGGACAGTCAACCCAGTGGGCACCGGCCTCGAGGATGTTGTGCTGGAAATAGTGCTCGTGGAAAAGGAGTATCTCTTGGTTGGCGGCTTTCTGCGCAAATTCATTGAGACGGCTCCAATACCAGCGGTTTGGCTTCGTCAGATCGTAGCGCGAGAGTCCGTCCCAGGCTGTTCCTTCGCCAGAACGGCTGAAGGGCTGTTCGTAGAAAGGTGCCCATACGTCTCCATCGGCACGGCGCACGCGTTCGTGATCGGTGCGGCGCAAGTCGTACCAAAGGCCGTAGTTATGATCCAAAGCGGCGTAGTGATGTTTTTCGAGGTAGCTCACGACGCTGTCGATGCGGTCTGTCCAGCCCGTGCCCTCACGACCAGGCACAAAACGGGTGATGGCGGGCTTGGCATCTTTCGCGATGAAGTTGTCTTTCACACGGCCGCTCCACCAAGGGATGGAGTAGAGGGAGCCGGTGAGGAGTGTGGAGTGGGGAGTGAGGAGTGAGGAGTGAGGAGTGTGGAGTGAGGAGTGAGGAGTGAGGAGTGAGGAGTGAGGAGTGAGATTGGTCCTGCTACTGTTTTTCCCTTCTGAGGTATTCTCGCTCCACACTCCACACTCCTCACTCCTCAAAGAATCCTTCTTCATCAGTTCCACGGTGTCAATCCATTTCTCCATCGTGAGCCTGGGGGTGGTGAGGGATTCCTGGGCCATCGCCATCGCCTGTTCGACGGTGGGAGAGCTGGTGGCATTGGTGTTCATGGGGAGGAGATAAGGCTCGAAGGGGAGTTTGCCGAGACGTTTCTCCAACTGGTCGTAGAAGAGATTGCGCGGCGATACGTGGTCGTTGCTGCTGGTCCACTCGCCGTTGCCCGTGAGAGTGCCCCAGCAACCGTGACCGCTACTCTTGTTGTCATCGTCGGGTGAATAGCACGCGATGGTCGAGGCGGTACATTGCCAGAACAGCGAGTTGGCGGTGTTCCAGCCCGTACCGAACTGGAACTGTTCCAGATTGGCAAAGCGGAGGTCGTTGCCGTCAATGTTCACGATGTCGAAAAGCAGTCCTGCCGCCCACGAACCGATGCTACCGCTGAAGCCCAACGACTCCTCGCCTTCACATTGTACGAAGGCATTCGGTCCTGCGGCACAGAATCCGGCTGCGAAGTCGTGGATGCCCTGTCGCGATATGCAACGCTGGAAGAGCGTCTGCTGCCCACGGGTGAGGAATACCTGACGGCGCCAGCCACCGATTTCAGAGACGGGTTCGCTGGCGATACAGTCCTCGACGGTAATGCGACTGGTCTGTTTCTGAAGATTCACGGCCGAGCCTGCTAAGTGGCGGAAGTTGACCATGCGTACCCAGCAGTCGCGGGCCTTGTCAATGAAGATGCCATCCCAGCAGTGGTCCTCGTCCTTGGGATTCCAGGTGTTGACCTCCGACTCTAAAGTCAGGTTCTCGATGCCACATTCCGTAATCTCTGAGATATGGGGATTCTTAACGATATAAGCTCCGCCGAAATCCTGAGAGATTGTGGTGGTGATGGGGGCATCGAGGGTGATGGTGTCGCTATCGACGGCTGTGACGGTCCTGTCCCACGTGATATCGATATCCGTAGGTTTCCAACCGGTATAGTCGAGTCCGCCGCCGAAATCATCCATCTTCAGATGCTGGATCCATTCTTCCGTGCAGGGACGGATGATCAGGATGCGCTCGCCGGGCTTGAAATTACCACCATTGATGGGCAGTTTCGTACTTCCGGCTGAAATGTTTTTTTGAGGAGTGAGGAGTGAGGAGTGTGGAGTGAGATTACTTTTGCTGCTGTTTCCTTTCTCTGAGGTATTCTCACTCCTCGCTCCACACTCCTCACTCCGCGACACATATATCATCGCTCCACGATCTACGCCTTGCTTCACCAGCGTGGTCTTGTTGCGGCCCATGCCGCGCAACACGATGCCTGAGGCTGTGATGCGCAAAGGCTTGCTGATGGTAAAACAGCCTTCGCCCAAGACGACTGCACCCCGATGTCCGTTGGCATCGGGTTTCAGCGTGGCCACATGGTCGATGGCCTGCTGGATGAGCCGGACACAGTCGCCTGCCTGCCAGTTCACCTTGACGGCTGGCTTTACATCAGGAATGGCCTGCTCCGAGGCGTGATAGCCGCAGGTGGAGTAGTCCATCGGAATGTAGAGTTGCTTCTTGGGCTTAGGCGCAGCCTGCAGCACAGTGACAAAACACCATGCTGCAGACAGTAGCCATAGAGTGATGATATGCCTTCTCATTTCACGGTTTCAATTCTTATTCTGCCAACGGGTCGAAGGTGCCAGCAGCACCACCGTTGTTATAGTCCTGCCAACCGATGGTCTGTGGCAGAGCCTTGTTGGAGTTCTGAACACCGGAGTTCAAGCCCAGGAAGTAATAATACGGACGGAAGTTGATGTAAAGGTCGTTGTGTTGTGAGTCGCGACCGTCACCCTTACCTTCTTTCACCACGAGGTTGTCCTGATACCAGGCCTTCAGTGCCTCCAGTTGCTCGTTCATGTCGCCTTTGCTGAAGTTGACACCTTCCGGGCGTTCTGTTCCTGCTTTCAGCAAGGGGTCGCCGTCCCACTGGGTGGTACCGACACCGTACTTGTCAGCAACGCGGAACTCGATGCGTTCACGGCGCTGGCCATTGAAAGCCTTGAAACCAAGCCAGGTGCAGGTGTTGCCACCCCAACCGGAGAGTGTCCAGGAATCAGGTGCACCGTCGACCTTGACAGCACCGCCGTCGAAGAGCATCCAACGACGCATGTCATCAAAGCGCTTACCCTCATAGGCCAGTTCTATCTGACGCTCATAGAGGATTGCACTCATACAGGTAGCCTGGTCGCCGGTGAGATTGGCCTGCAAACCATAGTTGTTTTCTAAGGTATAACCAGCACGAGCGCGGATTTTCTGCAACTGTTCAACGGCATATGCCATGTCGCCAGCACCGCATGCCACCTCGGCGAGGTTCAGCAGCACTTCTGCATAGCGAAGTTCAATCAGTTGGGCAGCAGAGTAGAAGGGACCAGCACCGCTCTTCCAGCCTTTGGCATTATACTCGTACGACGGGGTGGGATGGCAGTCGAGGTCATCGCTCTTCTTGCGGACATAGATAGACTGCTTTGACCCCAGCAGGTTATCGGCACCATAGGAGTTGCCACTCTCCGGGTTACCCTGATCGTTTACATCAGTATACCATACATAGTTCCAGAGGGTATAGTTCTTACCGTCACTGGGATTATGTGCATCGTGTTCGGCCGCATTGCCGTTGTAAGCCCAGCGGAAGCCGGGGAAGGCGAAGGTGCGGTAGAAACGCGGATCACGATGCATGAAGGGATAAGAGGCCTCATACGTATAATCGGATGTCTCAAGTTTGGTATAGGTGTTCAGACCGGCGGGCAGTTTTCCGTCTGCCATGGGGAACATCTGTACGAGCATCAGACCAGCGGCATAGCCGTTGCCACCTGTATTGTCAGGACGGATCATACGCTCCCAAGAGTTATTCTTGGCGGCATCATCGATACCGGTGAGAATGGCGGTGGTGTTGTAGTTCACTACAAACACAGCCTCTGGATTCTTCGTGGTCTGCACAAACTGGTTGGCAAAATCACTACCGTTGATATTGTCACCTGTCTGATAGAGACCATAGCCACAGTTGTTGATGGTGGTGAGGTCGGCTTTCATCTCACTATAGGCATTCTGCCAACGGCTCTGATCGTTGTTGCGATTGAAGAGCGGACTGGCCCAAAGAAGCATCAGACGGCCTTTCAGGGCGAGGGCGGTACCCGTGGTCACGCGACCCCAATCTTTGCCGCTCGTCCATCCGCCATTGGTGGTGAAGGGCTTCAGCATCTCTGCAGCGGTCTTCAGGTCATTGAGGATGAACTCGTAGGTCTCCTTGGATGAAGCACGCGGGGTGAAAGCATCGACTGTTGGGTCGAGTACTTCTTTTACGAGGGGCACACCACCGTAGAACTTGAAGAGGTTATAATAGAGCCAGGCACGGAAGAAATACACCTGTCCGAGCACTTCGTTCTTCTGCTCTTCTGGCAGACTTCCTTCCGACACGCCGCGAATCACGTCATTACAGTTGCGGATATGTCCCCATACATTCTCCTGGATATTATTCTGTGTGCCGAGGAAATAGTCGGGTACACTTGTGCCTCCGCTCATGGAAGTCAGTTCGTTCTCAGGATTGACAAAGGCACTAAAGCCTACGTATTCCTCTGTAGACTTGGCAGCATCGTCGTTGATACCCATTGAGGGGTAACGCCACGAGATACCTGAGACATTGGGAAGGCACATGGCGTAGATGTCGTATAGACGACCTTGGGCGCCTTCAAAATAATTGTATATGTCAGCATCCACCTGACCGTAGTTCTTCTTGTCCTCCAGGAACTGATCGCTGCAAGCACAGAGGACCAAGGTCAGAGTCAGGACAGAACCAATATATTTAATTGACTTTTTCATATCTTTCTTCATTAATTGTATATGTTAGAACGACACGTTTACACCGACAGTCCACTTTCTCAGGTTAGGATAGTTACCATAAGATCCTGCCATGGGGTTCATGAACTTGTCGGGATACGGATTGTAGAAGTTTATCAGGTTCTGACCTGTGATGTTCAGACGACAACTCTTGATACCGATGCCCTTGAAGAGTTTCGAGGGGATGGTATAGGCAATCGTCAGACGGTTCAGTGTCACACGGGTGTTGCTGACACGCCAGAAACTGGAGGCTACGCTGTTGATGCCCCAGTTCAAGTTGGGGTAGTAGGCATCGCGGTTCTGTGGAACCACCACATTTCCACTTCCATCGATGACATCCTGATAGACGTACATATTGTCAGGATCCCAGAACGAAGGCATGTTGTAGAACTCGATGTTAGAACCGGAAGCCACACCGATGGCCTGTGCGGGAACGGTGGTGTAGCCACCCCAAGAGGCACTGAGTTGTGCGGTTAGGGAGATACCCTTCCAGTCGGCACCCAGATTGGTTGTGAATCCGTAGATGTTGCTACGGTTGCTGAGTTGCACTTGGTCGTTGGCCTGGTCTACGATACCGTCAGGACCGGCATACGAACCATCAGCCTGTTGAGCACCGCGCACATCTTTATAGATGAGCATACCTGGACGAACCTGGTCCTTGGTCATACCCATATATTTGGTGATGTTGTATTTCTCGAAGTACTCCTCGATGTCCTGGAATGAACGGAACATGCCGATGCACTGCATACCCCATACGCCGATGTCGGTACGTCCGCCAGGAACAATCTGGCGATAGATGTATTCGTCCTCGAAGTCCATCATGAGCACCTTATTGTCGCTGTAGCCGGTATTGATACCGATTTTATACTTGAAGTCCTTGCCAATCTTATCGCGCCAGGTGATGCCGAGTTCCCATCCCCAGTTGTTCATCTCACCGAGGTTCACAGAAGCCGACTGTGTACCAACGGTAGAGGGTACATCCTGTGCAATGTTCATCAGCATCTCGCGGTTCTTCTCATAATAGTAGTCGAAGTTGATAGCCAGACGCTTGTTGAGTACCTGGAAGTCGAGACCGATATTGGTCTTGTATGATTTGTCCCAGTGCACATCACGGTTCACGGCCGAGGTGTTCTTGTTGATGGAGTTACGTACCACTTCCGAGGGGTCGTTCGATGTACCCTCACCGAAGATGGGGTTCTTGTTCTTGTCGAGGGTGTAGACCTGCTTCCACTGCCAGGCGGCAAGGTTGTCACGTCCTGTAAGACCCCAGCTGGCACGCAGTTTCAGGAAATCTACCCAACTGGCGATTTTGCTTTCCTGGAACCATTTTTCCTCGCTGATCACCCAACCTGCTGAGATGGCGGGGAAGGTGCCCCAGTAGTTTTCTGGAGCAAATTTCGTCGAGGCATCCGAACGGAGCAGAAATTCGAGGAGGTAACGGTCTTGGTAGGCATAGTTGATACGTCCGATATAAGACAATGTTCCACTTTCTGCACGGTTGAACTCTGTGTTCTGTGCACCCTGTGCAGAGTTCGACTGATAGTTGGTGTAGGGCAGAGGCTCATTAGCCTGACCTGTCACAAACTCACTCTCAGCCTCCGAACGCTCGATTGAGAAGAGTGCCGACACATGGTGTTTGCCGAAGTCGCGCGAGTACTGGGCGGTGAAGTTGATCTGATAATTGTCTGTACGGATCATGTTACGGCTCAGATAATAGCCGTTAGGATAGTTCAGCCCGTTGAAGTTGCTTTCGGCCAGATAGTCGAAGCTGCTATCGTCACCGCTGGTCGGTGTGTACATATGCTCTCCCGAGCCATAGCGGCGGGTCATCTGATAGATCTTGAACTGAGAACCATACTCATTGGTCTTGTCGGAGTTGATGCTTTTCGAATAGGAGAAACGGAGGTTCAGGCCTTTGAGAATCTTGTTCCAACCGAAATCATATTCAAGGCTTGCATTGATACTCGTGTTCGATGACATGTTGTTACTGAAGTCGCCATTGTTCTGCAGCAGATCGTAGGAATAACGCTGGTTCTGCACACGCTCGCCGTTAGTGGGTCCTAAAGAGAGAATATGGTAGCCGCCCACAGTCTCGGGCATATAGCGCGGACGGGTGAGCATCAGGTTGTAGTCTTTCTCGGCACTGGTGCCACCCACCTTCAACAGGGGCTTGTTCTTTTTGCCGTAGTCACCGCTGACGGTCAGGTTGGCCTTCAACCACTTGCTGATCTTCACGTCCACACCGGCACGGTAGTTCCAACGGTCATAGTCGAGTTTGCCGAGGTTACCGTCCTGTGTGAAGTAACTCACACCGGCGAAATAGTTCACATTGTCGGCACCACCGCTCACGTTCACAGAGTGGCGCATGGTGGTACCGGTCTCCCAGTACTTGTCAAGCAAGTCGTAGTTCAGCCCCTTCATGGCTTCCAGTTCATCATATTGAAAGAGGCCTGTCTTATGGTTCAGCGACGTGTTGGTGGGATCGGCGGCAGCCATTGCATTGAAGAGTTTACCATATTGGTAGGCATTCAGCATCTTCGGACGTGAGATTTCATCGGTGAAACCGAACTGTCCGCTATAAGAGATGGAGGGGGCTCCGGCCTTACCCTTCTTCGTAGTCACCAGGATAACACCGTTAGCAGCACGGGCACCATAGACGGCAGCCGAAGCATCCTTCAATACAGAAATGCTTTCTACTTCTGATGGATCGAGGTTGTTGAAGGCTTCAGCACCGAGGTTCTGAGTGATGTTGCCCACCTTTACATCGTTGGGATAGATATAGCCGTCGATGACGAACAGCGGCTCCTGGGTTTTGGAACCGATTTCTCCCAAGGCATTGACATCACGAATGGCGATGCGGGCATTTTCACCAGGACGGGCGTCACCGCCACTGACCGACATACCGTTGACCAGTCCACTCAGTGAAGAAGCGAGGCCTCCACTGGAGAGATCCTGTATCTCGTCGACGGGAACGGTCGAAACCGATCCTGTCAGGTGGGCCTTCTTTTGTGAACCATAACCCACCACCACCACCTCTTCGAGGCTCTGGCTGTCCACCTGCAGCTGGGTCTTGCCGCCAGGCTTCACGGTCTGCGGCATATAGCCGATATAGGTAATTGTAATCTTCTCTCCCTTGGGAACAGAGATGCTGTAGTTGCCTTCGAAGTCGGTAATAGTACCCTTCGACTTGTCGCT
>JAEEGH010013278.1_pt1 | contig 18305 bp, 10 predicted proteins | sample 9134181 | NCBI WGS metagenome assembly JAEEGH01 (sample SAMN16246544, study PRJNA631951) | gut metagenome | biome: gut microbiome; feature: rumen; material: DP-attached | host: Bos | place: Iran: Karaj | collected 2018-10 | reverse complement strand
ACGGAACTGGCGTTCAGTTCGTTGGGGATTGAATCGACGTTCGTCCTGTTCGGCAGTGCACGGACGTTGCCGCCGGATGTGGCGAAGAAGCGTCTAGCGGAAGCAGAAGCCGCGTTGAAGGCCAAGCCGAAGGATGCGGCATTGAAGGCGGCCGTCCAAAAGGCGGAAGGGCTTGTCTATCAGAGCAAATACTATCAGGTGGCGCGGGATTTTGCGGCGCTGATCACACGCGAGTGCCAGAGTCGCGAATTGGAACCCATCAGCCGTTTTGTCATCGTGACAGGCGGTGGCGGCGGCATCATGGAGGCCGGCAACCGCGGCGCGTCCGATGCGGGCGGCGTTTCCGGTGGATTGAACATCACGCTTCCATTTGAACAGCATCCAAATGAATACATTACGCCTGAATTGAGCTTTTTGTTCCATTATTTCTGCATCCGCAAGATGCATTTTTTGAAGCGTGCGAAGGCGTTGGCCGCCTTCCCCGGCGGTTTCGGGACGATGGACGAACTTTTTGAAGCGTTGACGCTGATCCAGACCAAGAAAATGGACCGGATACCCGTTTTATTATATGGAAAAGACTTCTGGGACAAGCTCATCAACTGGGAGGTCTTCATTGAAAACGGCATGATCTCGCCAGAGGATCTGAACTTGTTCACCTACTGCGAAACGGCGCAGGACGGATGGAAGGCGATAAAGGATTTCTATCATTTGAATAATTGACAACAAACGGCGTTGGGGGCGCCCAGAGGACGGAGGGTTTGAGGCTGTATGCTTTTAAGCAAATTCACATCATTTTTTTCTGACGACATCGGCATTGATCTTGGGACGATGAACACGCTGGTGCATGTCGCGGGGCGCGGCATCGTGCTGGAAGAGCCGTCCGTCGTCGCGTTGAATAAGGATACTGGCAAGGTCATCGCCGTTGGGACGCAGGCCAAAGAGATGCTTGGCCGTAATCCGGGCAACATCCTGACGGTTCGTCCGATGAAAGACGGCGTCATCGCGAACGCGGAAGTTGCAGACGAGATGCTTCGCTATTTCATCAACAAGAGCCGCGGCCACTACAAAGTCATGCAGCCGCGCGTCATTATCGCCGTTCCATACGGCATCAATGAAGTTGAAACACGCGCCGTGCAGGATAGTGCGAAAAAGGCGGGCGCCCGTGAAGTGCGTCTCGTCGAAGAACCGTTGGCGAGCGCCATCGGCGTGAAACTGCCAGTCGCGGAACCGACGGGGAGCATGATTGTCGATATCGGCGGCGGTACGTCCGAAGTCGCCATCATCTCGCTGTCGAACATCGTGGAAGCCGAAAGCGTGAAATGCGGCGGCGACGCGATGGACGACGCGATCAAAGACCACATGATGAAAGTCCATTCGCTGTTGATTGGTGAACGTACGGCCGAAGATATCAAGAAGAAGATCGGTAGCGCGTACAAGGTCGATAATATGCAGGAAGAGATGGAAGTCAGCGGCCGCGAGCTCGGTCAGCATGGCAACAGCTTGCCGCGCACGATGACCATCACGGCTGATGAAATCCGCAAGGCGTTGGATGTTCCGGTGAATCAAATCATTGCGGCCGTCCGCCGCACATTGGACAAATGCAAGCCTGAACTGGCCGGCGACTTGATCAACAACGGCATCCGTCTGGCAGGCGGAGGTTCGCTGCTGCCCGGTCTGGATCGCCGCATTCAAGACCAGACCGGCCTGATGACGATCGTGGCGGACACACCGCTCCACGCCGTCGTGAATGGTTTGGGCGAACTCTTGAAGATGCCGAACGTCCTCTTCGGACAGCCGCAGAACGCGTCCATCGGCAACGCCTACAAACGGTGATAAATATATATAGACAAATTTATATATATTAAGGTATAGTCATTTAGTCAAAACACAGCAACAACAAGGAGAAAACGATGTCGCATCCAGTCACGATATTCACGGGTCAGTGGGCGGATTTGCCGTTGGCGGAACTTGCACCGAAAATCGCTTCATTTGGTTATGACGGTCTTGAACTGGCCTGCTGGGGCGACCACATGGACGTTTTCAAAGCCGCCGAAAACAAGAACTACTGCAAAACGCAGCTGAATATTCTGAAAAAGAGCGGCCTGAAATGCTGGGCCATCAGCAACCATCTGGCCGGCCAGTTGGTCTGCGATCCGAACAACGACAGCCGTTCGGACGGCTTCGGCATGGTTCCGAAAAAATGCAACGGCAAGCCCGAAGCGAAGCGCGAATGGGCCGTCGAATCCATGAAGGCCTCCGCCAAAGCCGCGAAGAATCTCGGCATCTCCGTCGTCAACGGCTTCACGGGTTCCTCCATCTGGCACATGCTCTACAGCTTCCCCCCAGTTTCCGACAAGATGGTCGATGACGGCTTCAAGTACTTCGCAAAGATGTGGAATCCGATTCTGGACGAATTCGACAAATATGGCATCAAGTTCGCGTTGGAAGTCCATCCGACGGAAATCGCGTTCGACCTCTACACCGCCAAGAAGGCGTTGGAAGCCATCGACTACCGTCCCGCGTTCGGTTTCAACTTTGACCCGAGCCATCTCCTCTGGCAGGGCATGGATCCCGCGCAGTTCATCCGCGAGTTCCCGGACCGCATCTATCACGTCCATATCAAAGACTCGAAAGTCACGCTCGACGGCAAGACGGGCATCCTTTCCAGCCATATCAATTTCGGCCAGCCGAATCGCGGTTGGGACTTCCGCAGCCCGGGCCACGGCGGCGTCAACTTCGAGGAAATCATCCGCGAACTGAACCGCATTGGCTACCAGGGCCCGCTCTCCGTCGAATGGGAAGACAGCGGCATGAACCGTGAATACGGCGCGAAGGACGCTTGCGCGTTTGTCCGCAAGATTGACTTCCCCGCCAGCGACATCGCTTTCGACGCTGCTTTTGAACGGTAAGTCATAGGTTTTTATCACCATCATCAAGGCACAAAAAGCAGTTTGTTTTTTGTGCCTTTTTCTTTTAGGAAAACACATTATGCTAAGCAGATTTGAACGTAGCACGCCCGAAGCGGAGGGCGTTTCCAGCAGAGGCTTGAAGGCTTGTCTCGACCGCTTGTGCAAACTCGCAGGTGACGACCAGATGAACAGTTTCATGGTGTTGCGCCATGGAAAGGTCATCCATGAAAACTACTGGCGGCCATACAACGCGGAATTGCCGCACAAGCTTTTCTCCTTAAGCAAGAGTTTCACCTCAACGGCTGTCGGTCTTGCCATCTCCGAAGGCCTGTTCGGGCTGGATGACCATGTGACGGATTTGTTCGCGGACAAGATGCCCGCCGTCATCAGCGACCATTTGAAGGAGATGACCGTCTGTCATCTCTTGACGATGTCCTGCGGCCAGAAGATGTGCTATGCGACGCAGATGATAGTCAATAAAGTGCAGGATTGGCAGAAGGCGTTTTTCGAACAGGAGATTCCGTTCAAGCCGGGCACGACGTTTGTTTACAACAGCTTAGGCACGTATATGCTGTCGGCGTTGGTCACCCGCAAGACCGGCCTGAATCTTGTGGATTATCTCATGCCGCGTCTTTTTGAGCCGTTGGGCATCGAACGGCCTGTTTGGGAGACATGCCCCGCTGGTATTTCGACCGGCGGTTGGGGACTGAATCTGCGCACGGAAGACATCGCTAAATTCGGCGAACTCTGCCTGCGGAGAGGCAAATGGAACGGACGGCAACTCGTTCCGGCTGAATGGATTGACATGGCAACCTCCAAGCAGATCGACAACAGCAATCATGGCGTTCTGGACTGGGCGCAGGGCTACGGTTTCCAATTCTGGCGTTGCCAGCCGGAAGGCGTCTATCGTGGCGATGGCGCATTTGGGCAGTATTGCGTCGTGATGCCGAAACAGGACATGGTCGTCGCGATCACGAGTTCCGTTGGTAACATGCAGGCGTTACTGACGGCGCTGTGGGACAAGCTGCTTCCCGCTGTGAAGGATACAGCTCTGCCGGAAGACGCGGCCGCGACGGCCGCATTGTACGAGGCTTCGCGGAATCTGGAGATGCGCCGTCCCGTTGGTTTCGGCGGTTGCGTCGCGGATCTGCTTTCCGGCGAATATGCGATCGACGACAATTGCTATGGCATCAAAAAGTTGCGTTTCAGCTTCGAAAAGCATGGCTGCAATGTGACGCTCAGCAAGACCGATGGAACAGCCGTCACATTGGGCTTCGGCCGCGACGGATGGCGTTACAACGCCGCCAACTGGTATCCGTTTGAAGACGGACCGTCGAGCGCAGGAACGATGGCATGGACAGGCAATGGCACGCTGACGTTGTTGCTCTGCTGTGTGGAAAGTCCTTTCCGCGTACAACTTAAGTGCCGCATCAAAGACGACGGCTCATTGGAGGTCGACGCCGCAAAGAATTACTGTTTCTTCGGCGCGCCGCAATGGCCGAAACTGATTGGACATCGAATCTAGCTGAAAGCTGAAAGCTAAAAGCTGAAAGCAAATACAGATACTTTTGTAGAAGAGAAAGAGACCATTACATGAAATACACAATCAAAAGAACAAATGCCGCTCCCGCGATGGATTTCGCGTGGGACGGAGCTTGCTGGAAGGATGCCGAAACGGCGGAACTGACGAATCTGCGGCCGGAAGGCAGCGGACATCGTCCACTGGTGAAAGTCCGCATCCTGCATGACGACAGAAATCTCTACGGCATCTACCAAGTGCAGGACCGTTACGTTTTGGCGGAAAAGGAAGGTTTCCAGGCTCCTGTCTGCGAAGACTCCTGCGTGGAATTCTTCTTCAAACCGCCTGTCGGGCCAGGCTATTTCAATCTGGAGATGAGCGCGGGCGGCGCATATCTTATGTCCTACGTGCGCAACCACAAACGGACGGCAACTGGCTTCGAGGACTACACGATGCTGTCGGAAAAAGACGGCGCGTTGGTGACGGTGAAGACATCGTTTGGCGGTCGTGTCATGCCAGAAATCACGGAGCCAGTGACGTGGTATGCGCAGTTTGCGTTGCCGATGGCGGCATTGGAGCCGTATTGCGGCGCGATTCCGTCGTTGGACGGTGCGAAATGGCGCGGCAATTTCTACAAATGCGCTGACAACAGCAGTCATCCACATTGGCTGACATGGAATCCCGTCAGTGTCTTGAACTTCCATCTGCCCGACAGCTTCGCGGAGATTGATTTGGAGTAAGACGATATGGTGAGCGGGGGCGTCTCGCCCTCGTTCGTCTGCTGAGTCGCGGAGCGACACCGCACGGAGCGCGTAACCACGCTTAACCGCTGGCAAGCGCCTCGAAGACCACGGCGTTGCCTACGGCGAAGACGGGCGTAGCGGCGCGCAGCATGGGGGAAGGACGCCTCCTGAAACAGTGCTCGCAAGAGCGCCACAATTCACCCGCAAGGGTGAGATGCTTGGTGAATCAAATTAACTCTGCCCATAATAATAGAAAATACCTTAGATTGCGTATTGTATAACCAAATAACATTCCCATTTGGCTTTGTATCAGCCATAAAATCATACAGATGCACATGGTGGGGTGCTCTATCTAGGGCGTCTCTTTTTGCGCTTGCCTATAGGTTGTCCTAAACCACTGTTAATCATGGATTGAGACGTTTTTTTTGTGTGCTCCTTAAAACAGTTATGATCATGCAAAAGCATCATTCAACGCCGGATGAGGCGGCAAAAAAGAAACGGAGAAAAGACATGGTTCATTGTGGTCGTGTGTCTTGTCTTGATGGGCCTGATTGGCTACCATATAGGATGGTTTGTCATCAGGCGTGAGTCTCCCAAAACATCCCTAGCCCAAGAGAATCCGTCAAATCACGACGCACGGAAGAATGAAGAAAGCCAGAAAGCCTTGAATGACGGCAAACAAGCCACTGGTGGAGACGCGCCTTCCGAAAGAATCAATGAAAAGCTCCCAAAAGACGAACAGGTGAAATCAACCATGAACGACAATCCTTTGAAAAACGACGACCGTAAAGACGCTTTTGATCCATATGCATGCTCCCGTGAAGCGGTCGGCAAGAAGGTTCTCCAATATCTGTGGTGCAACATGGGCATGTGCAGGGGGACACATGAACGCATCGTCGAAGACGGCCGTTTCAGCGTCCGCCTCGTCGATTATTGGCAGAAGGAGCCGACGGTCTCCAAAATCGCGTTCTGGGATGTGCGCTATCGCTTCATGAACGAAGACAAGACAAAAAACAAGCAGTGGATTTCCATCGAGCATATGGATCCGCCGGAGGGCATGTCCACTGACGGCGACATCGGCAGATGGGTTGACGTGATGCAGATGATCACGGGCAAACCGGATTTGAATATTCCTGACAATCAGGACTTTACAGTCCTGAAATTCGATCGAATCAGTCAGCAAGACGATGTCTTCATGCAAAAGCACGGCTTGAAGCAGATGGCGTCCTATGCCGGGACAATCAAAATCGACGATACCGTCTGCTGCCTTTACATGGTCTTGATGCAGAAAGGGCGTGAAAGCTGGAAAATGGAAGTGGTCTTCCCCGCTGCAAATGCGAACAGATCCGCGAAGGACGGGGCAAACGACTCCACGCCGGAAGACCAGGCGCTTGTTTTCACCCATCTCCTCAACATGAAGATAGCCGGCATGTTCATCGGCCATTTCAAGATTTTGGATTAACGGCGAACAGCATAGGAAGGCTGCGCTCATGCGCGGTCGATGGTCAGTGGTCAGTGGGCAGTGGTCAGTGGTCAGTGGGCAGTGGGCAGTGGGCAGTGGGCAGCTCACAAGAAACAAGAATATAAATAATCATCATACAATGAATCGGAAAAAGTTTTTTGAGAAAGCTATATTCAGCATCGTGCTGACATGGATGTTGCTGGGCATGTGTCCTGCTTCTTATGCCCAGGAGGAAATCAATCTTAAGCCCGGCTGGAATCTGATCGCCTCGCAGAACAATTGGCCGCAGGATGAATGCAACGAGGCGTTGTTCGCGGAGCTGAAGCCGTTCAAGCTGGACCGACGGACCAAATAATACATCCGCGCGTCCCTGCCGTTGTCCGCCGGAACGCCGTTGTGGATATACAGTGGCAATCAGCAGACGGTCCATGTCAATCAAGAGAATTCCCGCTCGGTGCTTGGCGGGATATCAGATAGAAAAGGATGGCATCTTGTCAGCATCGGCGGTGAAAAGAGTGTCATTTTGAGCGATGTTCAGTCCGCCTGGGAGTGGCGAGATGGGCGGTGGCGTCCATTGAAAATCCATAATGGTTTTGTGACGCTTTCGGCAGGCCATGGATATTTCATCTACAAGGAAAAAGGCACTGCGATCGCCGTATCGGTGGATATGACGGATTTTCAATTCTCACATTACGACGATGGAAGATTTTCTTCTGCCAGTGCAAAATTCGGCAATGAAACCATGACTGTTTCAGTAGAGGAAGTATATGAACTTAAAGAATCAACTTCTCATGATATTAACTTTTTATTGTTAAAAGATCTTCTTCTTACAAAATACGCATCACAAAAAGCTTCCGCATTTGGGAAGGAAAACTCTGAACAATATCAAAATGCCTATAACTCGATTATAAGGTCACTTATGGTCAAAACAGAAGATAACATGCAAAACATAGCAGGTGAAGTCGTTGAAATAGGGGATGATTTATATGCAAATGACGGAGAATCATTAATCAAGTTACATATTTCAGCTGAAAGATATCTTAGCCTTTTCCCTCCATTCCTAAGATATTGTACAGAACAAGGTGGATTGGCTGATTGTGCCGTCGTCGCAGGATTAATATCAGCAATTCATAATCCTAGAAGTTTTGCAAAACTGTTATCCTTATTTAGTGAAGATGAAAATAATAACCTGACAGTAAAATTCTATGGATTTTATGGAGATGAGAATTTTAATGGGAATTCCGTGACTTTTGAAAATTCAGAAATACCTATAGGAGATGGATTGATAAATGGAGAAGTTAAAACTGTATATATTCATTTGGCTGGTGGATTTTATTATTCCACTGATCCACCAGATACAATGACTTTAACAGGATGCGATGGTGCAAAATTTCTTGAACAAGCATATATAATAGCAGAGTATGCTAACGGTTTCAGTCATCCAATTGAAATTGAAGACGTGGACATAGATGCTGCTAAATTGCATACAAACTATGGTTATAATACACAACAGTTTATGGTTGATGCTTTTTGTTATAATGAAATTTCTCGCAGCTTAGGTTCAAAAAATGACCTTGATTATGACAGTTCGATTTTTGGTAACATGAGTGATGAAAAAATAGCACAGTATAAAGAGGATATAAAGAATTATATAGATACATGTATGAAAATATCTAATTGTTATGCAGATGTACAAAATTTATTAGGTGACAAAAAATATGAAATTTTTTGTAATATGGATGTGGAGTATAATTGTTGGTATAACGATTTCCCTTGGGCGTATAACTCGTGGTGGAGTAACCATCGGAATAAAGACAAAGAACATAGTATTTGGGAAGTTGTTTTAAAAGATGACGGCAGTGTCGATATAGACTTTTTGAGAGAAAAAGAAAAAAAATTACTTTATGATCCGGAAGAGCGGGGAAAAATTACAGATTTAGAGTATACTAAAATAACATATATTATGAATTCAAACAATTATTACAATTACACAGTGCTTTATTATGAAGTCATTGAAGCACGTGAAAAGTTTTTACAACATATAAAAGAAAATAATGACTCCGAGGCGATATATGATTTTGCTGGGGATATCATGGACTATTCATATTTGCCGGATGATATGCACAAAATTTTAAATAGCTTTGATACCGTTGGATTGGCACAAACGGTTGTGAATATGCCAAATTATGTAAAGGAAAACAGGCATAATTTTCTTGATTTTTTGGCAGAGAAAGCTGCCAACGGAGACTTTTTAATGCTTGTATCAGATAGTGGCCATGCATATACTGTTGAAAGAATTGATAAAAAGAATAAAATGATTACTGTAAAAGATCCACGTATTGCTGAGTTTGCTAGTATTTACTCTTATGATGATTTTTTCAAAAGATTTCGCTACATTACAATTGGTTTTATCAATAGCTCTCTTTATGATGAACATTTGTTTATCCCTCCTCGCGTTGATAGATAGCGAGGATGCTTGATGGCGATCAGCTCGATACGGAGAGATGCATTCAAGTATGACTGTTTGTGTGGAGCGCAAATAATCCGTGACATGCGACGACAAATATCGCGGCAGCGCGGGAGGATCGATCTCCTGAGCGACCGTTTGTGCAAAGCACAAACAAACATTGATATGATCGTCGCGCGAAATATGCATCGACATGCGGCATCTGCGATGCCGCGGCGGTGCGGGAGGATCGATCTCCTGAGCGACCATTTGCGCAAAGCACAAACAAATATAGACATGATCGTCGCTCAAAATTTAACAAATTACAATTAAATGTCGCCTTGCGGGCGGTGTTGCAGGCTTCTAAAAGCCAATGGTTTGCATTTGCATTAAGCTTTAGGCTTTAGGCTTTTAGCTGTCTTTAAGGCTGTTCCAGCAGCACGCCGGCGGGGCCGGCGGGAATGACAAGGCGGTGATTCCAGAAGATGGCGCGGTCCGGAATGCAGGGGATGTCGTGCCAACAGCGGTTATCGAGCCGTTTCGGATGGGCGATGTCGCTGATATCAAATGTCGTAATGTCGCCTTTCGAACGGCAGACGAAGGTGACGATGTCGCCGTCGATCGTCGGCTGGCCGCGTACGAGGCTTTGATCCAACGGGATGGCGACAGGCTTTTCGTCGGTGGTGACGGTCTGTGGAGTGAAGATGTCGAGATTCTTGTTGTCGGCGGAGATGAATTTGCCGTTGAAGGCGGCGAAGGCGTTGTTGTTGTGATCGATGCGGAACGTATCCGTCGGTGTGACAAGTACTTTGGGGATGGGGCCGTTCAGATCGAACCAGCCTTGGCCGTGGCCGAAATTGCAGGGGACGATACCGTTGATGTCATGATCCGCCAAATTGTCGTTGTAGAGGATGCCGACCCTGTTGAAGTTGAAGACGTTTTTGGGGGCGGCGAGATTTGAAATGTCGAGAAAACTCAGTTTGCCGCCGCGGCCATGCCATGCGATGACGCGGCCATCCATATAGACATGGAGGATTTGCGGAAAATCCGCTTTGGGCGGATGCGTGTAACGCGCGACTTCGCGGAGCGAATAGTCCGGCAGGATGTCGTAGATGCCGATGCCGTCTGGACCTTCTGCGGCGTATAAGCGGTCGCCATGGACGGTGACGTCGTACGCGCAAGCCATCGGTTGTGTGCCGATGACGGTGATGTCGTCCGCCGAAATTTTGCAGATTTTGATGCCCGCGTGGGAGCAGGCGAAGAAGGCGATGTCGTCTTTGTAATAGGTGGCGCGGCGGACCTGCACATGGCCGGAGATATCAATCGTCTTGAATCGCGGAATGACAGGGTCTGGCACAACTTTCGGCGCGACAAGCGGTTGCGACTTCGATTGGACAACATGCGATTTGCCGGGCATGGGAACGACGAAGAGGCCGGTGGAAGATCCCGTGACATAGACGCAGCCGTCGCCGAGGGCGACGCTGGTGGCGCAGTCGCTGCCAGGCGTTTTGGTTTGTGTTTTTGGATCATATCGCAGGGCCTCTGGCAGGAGGGCGTGGCCAAGCGGTTTCGGGGCGGTACGGTCTGTGATGTCCAACGCGAAGAAACCGTTGAAGGTGTCGACGGCGAAGACATAATTGTCGCAGATGCGGACGGTCCAGAAGTCGTTGCCGAGATGATATAATTGCGGGAATTTGAAGACGGAAAGCGTTTGGGGCGAATGCGGGTTGGAGATGTCGATGACTTCCACGCCGTGCCCATGGCCGAAGCCTTCTGGCGTTTTCGAGCCGCCGTTTTTAAAGGAATGGTGGCCGGTGGAGGCGACACAAAGGTCGCCGGCGAGATCGAGACCATCGCCGAATCCGTCAAGTTTCGTTCTGGAAATGACTTGCGGTTTCAATGGATCGGCCACGTCCGCGATGGTGATGTATCCAGAAGCCCAGTCACCCATGAACGCGTAATGGTCTTGCACAAAAACGGTTTGGGCCTCCTGCGTGCGGATGGTGGAAATATGGCGTGGATGAAGTGGATCGGTGATGTCGAGCAGTTGGACGCCATAGACACGATGCGCGATGAAGCAGATGTTACCGCTGACGGCGACGCCTGTGGCGAGTTCCGTGGAATCGAAACGCGGCAGTATGGTGGGATTTTCTCGGTCATGGATATCGATGATCCACAGGCCGAAGTTACGGGCCGTCAGGAAGAGATAGTCGCCGTGGCGGACCATCTGGCGACCGCCTTGGAAGCCTGTTACGATTCGTACAAGGCTGGGCTTCAATGGGTTATCTTTGATATTATAGATGGCGAGCCGTCCGTTGGCGGCCGTGTAGAGATAGTCGCCTGTACTGACCATGGCGACGGCTCCGATGGATTTTTCCACGTGTTGCAACGGGAGGACGGGCCCGTAGAGGTTTGTGTCATGGGCGGCGATGGTGGAGAGGCAGAGAAGGCTGGTCAGGCAGAGAGGTTTGAAATGATTCATAATTCAGGATTTTTTTGATTTTTAACCACGAATGGACACGAATGGACACGAATTTTTTAACCACAAAACACACAAAACACACAAATGCCTCGCCGCCGGGCCGACGACATTCTGATGACTTCATGAAGAAACAAGACGTTGATTGCTAATTATGCAAACGGCTCCGGCGACTCGGCGGTTGTCATCGCTTCGCGAGATGCAAAGGATGTCATGCGAAAGCTCTTTACGTAAGAGATTTATACCACGAATGAACACGAATGAACACGAATTTTTATCAAACCACAGATTACACAGATTTCACAGATTGCCTCGCCGCCATTTATAGTGGTTAATGATTAGTGGTTAGTGGTCAGCTATTTGTAATGCATTTGCTTTCAGCTTTCAGCTTTCAGCTTTAAGCTGAAAACATGAAAGACGCGACCTGCCGTTTCCATACGGAGGTCGCGTCTTTTGACATCCCGTGCATTCCGAATGGTTCGGATGTCGCGGATATGCCAAAGTTTTTTGATTTTTAGTATTCAAGCAACTGCTGCCAGATGTGGTACTGGGTTCCGCACCAGCCGACGTTCGGGATGGCGTTGCTGTTGATGGTCACGCCGCAGGTTGCGCATCTGAAGGCGAGGTCGCCATAGTAGCCGAGAATCTGGTAGGAATGGATCTGGCCGGGGACGGCGGGGCAGAGGGCGTTCTCAGGAATCACGGGGGAGTAGTGGACGAGATGGCAGAAGCGGCACTCGTAGATCACGTAGTCTTTGATTTCATAGACGCGCCCACCGGGAAGGTAGTCGTACCAGAGGAAGGTGAACTTGGAGGACGGATGGCGGTGCGGGAAGGTGCGATGGCCCATCGGACGGGGCGGCGCGGGGCGGAAGAAGAAGTCGAAGAAACCGCCGTGATGGCCGTCATGATGATCGAAGTGCGGATCATGGTGTGGTGCGGGGCCGGGCTTGGGGCCAGGGCCGGGCGTGGGATGGTGGGCAGGGCCTGGGGCGGGAGTGGGATGGACATGCGGAGCAGGGCCGGGCTTCGGGCCAGGCGTGGGATGAACGGCAGGGCCAGGCTTGGGGCCAGGGCCGGGCGTGGGATGGTGGGCAGGGCCGGGGCCAGGTTTCGGGCCAGGGCCGGGAGCGGGATGGACGACGGGGCCGGGCTTCGGGCCGGGAGCGGGATGGACGACGGGGCCGGGCTTCGGGCCAGGGCCAGCTGCGGGGCCGTGCGTCGGGCCGACTGCGGGGCCGGGGCCAGGCTTCGGGCCAGGAGCGACGACTGTGACAGGTTTGCCGCCGTTGCGCGGTTCGCCACGGTAGGTAACGGGATCGGTCTTGCCCATGGGGGTAGGATTGATGACCGGACCGGTCTTGACGACAACTCCGCGGCGCGGTTCAGCGGTTGGTTTCGGAGCAGCTGGTTGTGGTTTCGGGGCAGGCTGTGCGGGCTTTGCGGCGGGGCCGGCGGGTTTCGCGGCGGGGCCGGCGGGTTTCGCGGCGGGCTTGCCACCGCCAGGGCCTAGCTCACGTGGATCCTTTTGTGGGCCACGCGGCTGCGCGGCCAGATTCAGCGTGAAGAGGAAGGCGGCTACGACTGCGATGTTGGCGAGCGTCTGTTTCTTCATGGTTATCTCCTTTTCTATTTGATGTTGGACTTGCTTTTCTTATTTTCTGATCCCGTGTTTTTTCGGGCTTCACCTACTAATATGAAGCAGATTTGATTTTTTCCACAAAAAATGGAAAAAAGTTATAAAAAAAGTGATTTTATTGCAGTTTCTGGATCAGTTCGTCGATTTTCGCGCGTGTTTTCTCGATGACTTTCGGATCTTTCGTGAACTTCGTCCATGATTCGGACAATTCCGCAGGGACATTCACAAGTTCTTCCGCTTCAGCAAGAAGGGCCTTTTCTTCATCGTTTTTCGGCGTGAATTTGGCGGCGAGTTCCTGCAGGATGGCGAGAGCTTCATAGTCTTCGATACCGTCGCGGAGATTTTCGAGACGAGTGGAAGCGAGCGGCGTGGCGTCCGGGCCCGGATAGATGAGAATGCCGTCGGAGTTGGTATTGTAGGAGAAGCAGTTCCACGGTTCGTCGGGCCATTTGGGAGCGGCCATGTTCCAGTTTTTCGTCGGCTGGTAATGATTTATAAGGTAATAGAGGAAGCCAGTCAGTTTGTATTGGTAGAACTGCCATGGGAGGACGCGCGGGCAGACGCCGTCGAAGTCGATGAAGAAATTGGCGAATGGGCGGCCTGGTCCGCAGCAGACGTATGCCCAGGCTTCCTGCCCCTCGGCTTGCGCCTTGCGGTAGTTTTCGACCGTTTTATCGTTGATTTGCGACGTGACGGGCGTCCAGATGTCAAAATCATCCTTATGGCGTTCCATGTATGGATTGGCGGTTTCGCGTTTGATCCACGGAAACTTCTGCTTGATATGCTGATGAGTCGTCGTGATGGCGTAGTCCATGTGCTTTTTGCGTTCAGCCGGAAGCATTTCCGTTTCGTCGTAGGAATGGAGATACCATGTGAAATCCTTCCAATCCTTTTCTTTGACGAATTTCTCCCATTCGGACAGCCATCCATCGATGGCGTTGAGCGTTTCTTGTGCTTTCTGCGGATCTTCAGAGAGGTCGCCGATGCACATGAGACAGGTGGCGTTCATGCCGCGGTCATAGCAGTATTGCATGTCCTCCATGGCGGGAACGACGCGGGATTTGCCTTTCTTAAGGCCGGAGTAGATGACCGTCGGGCTGATGCGGTGGGCGAGTAGGAAGTCATACATTTCCAACCACTTGGCCTTTGGGAGGACGTCTTCGCATTCATAGGATGTGTAGAGAACGCCGTGGCCGGTCTGGTCGGTCATGTTGAGGCGTTTTTTCACTTCATCCGGCTTGTACCAGATTTCCCACATGCCAGGACAGATGCAGAAGGCGGTCTTCAACTTGCCACGGAGGGGGAGGCTGAATGGGCGGACCGTCAGCGAGAGTGACGCCATCTGCGGCTCCACGCCGTCGGCTTTGAATTCAATGAGGCCGCGATATTCGCCGGCGGCGGTGCCGTGGGGGACATCGACGGTGAACCACACGGGCTGGACGAAGCCTGGCTCGACATCGAACGGCTTGTACGGCAACAGCACGTCCGGCCACTGCCAGCCGGCCTTCGGGCCGACCGCTGTGCGGATGTAACCGATTGGATGGACGGAAATTCTGGATGCGGGGAAGGCGGGCAACTTGCCATTGACCGACTGCAGATCCGTTACGGAGACGGTGACGTTTTTCAACGGTTTGTCCAACGGGAAGACGACGAGCTGGAAGGATTCATGTTCACGCCCAGCGGCGGCGATGCGGATGTTGCGGCGGAAATCGCCTGAATAGAGTTGCGCTTCGCGGAAGATCTTCTGCATGGGGCTGGCATGGCCGAGCAGGAAATCGGTCCGTTTGTCCTTTTCGATGGGAGGATACTCTTCTCCAGCCGCAAGGCGGAGTTTTTCAATATCGGCGTATTGAATGTTTTCGAGCGAAATGGCGAGCCATGTGGTCTTGGAATTCGTGTCGCTGAAATCAGCAAGATTGATGGAAGGTTTGCCGCCGCCTGCGTTCCATGCGGGAACAGGAGAGGCGAGCTGCTCTTTGCCGTCAATCATCCATGAAGTGACGAGATGTTGTGAAAAATCGCATGTCATCGTGCAGGGCTTGCCTGCTTCGACTGCTGATTTCGCAACATGTTTGGCGTTGAGCGTGGGATGGACACCCGTCAGTTCAACGACCATGGCGGAACCGATGCGGAAGTCGTTGCCCCAACCGCCGATTTTCTGCGGGATGAACGTCCATGAAGCCCGTAAGATCTTGCCGTCGAATCCATTGGGAATCTGTGGAAGCGTTGTCGAAACAACGGTGACGGAGTGTGGCTTGTCAGCAACGGATTCCGTGACGAGACCTTCTTGCGTAAATTCGCTGACGCCTTTCAATTGGATGGTCTTTTTGACGTCATCCGTGAGATTTTTGAAATCAATCTGCCAGATGGGTTGGGCGGAGAGCAATGCGGCGGCGCAGATGGGAAGAATGGATAACACGAATCGTTTGTTCATGGTGCGATTCCTTTTTATAATATGGTATAGATTGAAAACGATGATTGGAAATGTATTGTTAAAAGTGTGGAAAGTCAATCCCAACCCATAATAAAATAGGAGTCAGGCATGAAAATGCGGATGTTTTTTGGAATGATGTTGGCCGTCGGGCTGTGCGGTGCGCAGAATCTGTTGGAGAACGGTGATTTTACCGTGCAGTACAAGCGGCTGAAAAGCCCCGCCGGATGGGACATGCAGTGCAGCGGCGACTGCAAGATGGAAATCGATAAAAACGTCACATATAACGGCAAGCCGAGTCTGCGCATTGAATTCGAAGGCAGCGGCGAGAAGCGTTGGAATTGGGTATGTCGTCCGTTGAAGGGAGCCATCGGAAAACGCGCCTATACGATCAGTGCGATGGTCAAGACGGAAGGGCTGGAGAATGGCTCATTGGCATATCTGTCACTGAATGGTTATGACGGCGGACAGCGCGTCATGACGAACGACAGCGTGCAGAAGCTGACGGGCACGAACGATTGGACGAAAATCACCTACACCGTGCCGCAAATGGTCGGCAGCGTGACGCAGATTATGGCTCATGCCTGTCTCTATGGCTATGGAAAAGCGTGGTTTACGAATATTCAAGTGGAAGTAGGGGAGACGGCGACGGAATTTCGCCCGTTCGAAACGGATGTCGTGACGGCGGGGCGGCTGGCGGAATTGTCCGCCGCGGCGACGGCGTGGCTGGAGAAGCAGCAATGGCGCGAACCGAAAGGGCCGAATCATCGTATCGCCGTGTTGGACATGGGACTGACGGCAGCGGACAGCGATGCAGGTTGTCCTGTTGATCCACAAAAAATCTGCGAGACGTTGAAGAATCTGCCGTTGGCGGATGGAGCCGTTGTGGAAGCGCAAGTCGTTACGGCGGAGGAATTGGCGAATCCTGAAATCTTCAACGTCGATCATTTTGCGATGATTGTTGTGCCGACGGGACGGTATTTTCCTGTGACAGCCGTGAGGACGCTGACGGATTTCCTTCAGGAAGGCGGCTTGATGGTGACGTGCGGCGGATATGCTTTCGACAGGCCAGTCATGAAAATCGATGGCCGTTGGATCGCTCCGGGCGAAATGAAAAAGGATGGTTTGAAAGGGACGCATCCGTTATCGCTTCCAGCGGCCAACTGGCGGGATGGCGGCGCTGGAAGTCCTACGGAAATCGTGGATTGCGATGGTCCCCAAGGGACGAAAGGCGTACGGATTTCGACGCCGCAAATGACGCTTTACAACAATGCGGCCATCAAGTTGCCCGATGATTTGCCGAAAGGTTGGTCCGTCATTCATTTCTGGGCGAAAGGCGATGAACAGACGACTTGTGCATGGTTTGAACTGGCGGAACAGGACAAATCTCGCTGGCATGTCGCAGTGGATTTGACTCCTGAATGGAAGGAATACGTGCTGACGCCAGTCGATTTCAAATATTGGCGGGACAATCCAAGCGTCGGCCGCGGTGGCGACGGCGATTTTCTGAAGCCTGAAAACGCTGCGAACATGATGTTCGGCGTGTCGTCTGACATTGAACGGCGGGACACCGCGCACAGCGTCTGCATCGCGGATGTGAAGGTTGGAATGGATACATTGCGGGCGTTGCGCGAGACGCCGATGCCGAACATCAACACACGTCATGCCCCCATTCGGGATGCGATGTGGCCGACGCCAATGCAGATCAATATTTTCGATCCGTCCTTCGAACTGCGCCATGTGGAGCGAATTGATGTCTGCCAGACAGCAGGCGTTTTCGATGTAACACAGCCATTGAAAGGAAATTGGAAAAACGCAAGTGGTTTTTCCGCCATTGGCCAGCTTGGCATTAACGGCCATGGCTTCGGCCCGAATCGCGCACGATGGATTCCGCTGTTGGAATGCTTTGACAGTGATGGCCGTAGCCGCGGCCATGCGGCGGCGATGATGCACCATTTCGCGAATGTCTTCGCTGGCTCCAGCTGGGCGTTCTTCGGAGTCGATAACATGGATCTGATGGCGGATGACGCGGAACGCGCGGCGTTGTTGCAGCCGATTGTGAAGGCGTTGTTCCGTCGCGTTTACATAAGTCGCACAATGACTGGCTACATGTGTTACCGAAAAGGAGAGGATGCGTCGTTGCAGACGATGGTTTCGAATTTCAGCGGAAAGGACTGCAACGGCCGTGTGCGGTTCGTTCTGACGGCTGAAAATGGCGCGGAAATCGCCGTGAAGGAAGCGTCGTTCACCGTGCCGAACGGTGGCGAGACGAAAGTCGAAGCCGTGTGGAACGTTCCACAGGATGCTCCAGATTATATATATGTAAAGGCGGAATTGATTTTGGGCGACGACATTGTCGATGCGGAGACGACATCCGTCGTTATTTGGGATGAAAATGTACAGGCAAAAGGCGTCCGCGTGAAGGCGGAGGGGACGCGGCTGACGATCAACGGCGAGTCTCATTTCTTCTTGGGCAACCAAAACTACTGGGGGCAGAACGGCTCCGTGACGGCGCGTTCGCCCATGCATTTCGACCGTGATTTCAAGATGATGCGTGAATATGGCCTGCGGTGGTCGCGCTGTTTCATTCCATTTGGATCGGAATTTGAAAAACGCGTCAGCGACGCCATCGTGCAATTGGCCCAGAAGCACGGGATCATCATGTACCATACGCCGA
>JAEEGH010013276.1_pt1 | contig 18306 bp, 11 predicted proteins | sample 9134181 | NCBI WGS metagenome assembly JAEEGH01 (sample SAMN16246544, study PRJNA631951) | gut metagenome | biome: gut microbiome; feature: rumen; material: DP-attached | host: Bos | place: Iran: Karaj | collected 2018-10 | reverse complement strand
GGCCTTTTCAACTTTTTGGACATCGAGCAGCAAGAAGTGGCCGAGGCGGCTGTCTGCGAACTTGTAGATAATCGGGCGACCGAGAATCTTGGCGAGGAAGTAGTTGACGTATGCTCCGATGAGCGCACCGACGGTTGCGAAGAAAACGATGAGCGCGATGTTGAGTCCGGAACCTGGCTGGAGCGCCTTATAAGCGGCGGGCGGCACAACGAGTTCCGACGGGAACGGAATGAAAGAACTTTCAATCGCCATCAAAAGCGTAATTGTGCCGTAATTCAGGTTGTCGTTGTACCAGTCGATAATGCGGTTGTAAATGCCTGTCGATTTCGTGGTGTCGGCGACTGCATTTGCTGCGTTGGCTGCATCGGCAGAGAGCGAATCTGCGGCAAAAGTAAAAGCGGTAAGGAGAAGTGCTAAAGTAATTGTCGTTTTGAGTATGGAATTTTTCATTGGACGCAATTTAGAAAAATATTTGGCGTGTCGCCAGAAGATTTTTTTTTGAACGCAAAAAGTACGTTATGCGGGCGGGGCCCCAGCTCAGAGTTGCGAAGGCCGCACGGGCCCCTCCCTGCACCCTCCCCATCCTTGGCCGACGCTTTCATTCTCTCGACGATATATCATTATCCTTAAATTATACAACCTTTTATCTCGCTTATTATCAAGCATAAATATGTCTATGAATCTATTTTCTATTCTATTAACCACGGATAATAGCTAGTGTCCCGAATATTTGGCGTGTCGCCAGAAGATTCCCATAAAAAGACCTCGGCTCAGTGGCCGAGGTGAAAAGCATGTTTGAATTATGCCATTTGCAAGAAATGTTAGAATACAAAGTATATGCCGACACCGAGGAGGGCCGCTGCAGTCCCTAGCAGTATGCCGCCTGCGATGGCCTTGTTGTCGCCTTGGTTTACAAGCTTGTGGTTCTTTGAAACTTTGTTCTTGTAATTTTCGCCCTTGGCCGATCCTGGAATCTTGAGTTCTTTCTTGATTTCGTCGGCATCGTTGTAATCCAGATGGGCGAGGTACATGAATAACGCTCCGATGAGTGCTGTTCCTGCGGCACCGCCGATGAACGCTTCGCCGATGGTCTGCATTTTCTTTTCATGAAGCCACTTGTTCTGCTTTTCGATTTCGTCGAAATCCGTGAGCTTTTGCAGGTCGATGCTCAAGTCGATTTGCGGAACGGGGGCGACGAAGAAACTGATGAGCGTGTCGCGGTAACCTGCTTTGCGGATGATGATGCTGTCCGTTCCCATTTCGTATGTGTGGATTTTTTCGGGGGTCTGTGCGATAGCCTTTGTGCGCTTGGTGATGGGTCCGTTTGCTTTATAGACGCTTGCGCCTTCAGGGAATGTCTGGATGCGGATTTCGGGAGATACGCGCTTGAGCTTGAGCGAAATATGCGTGGTGTCGCCCGGGAGGGGAACGATGTTCGTACTTGACCCCCAAAGGTGCCTATCGACGTTCCAGTAAGCGTAAAGCGTGAATTTGGATGTATCGGTCGTGACAAACGTGCAGGGGGATTTGCAGATGGCGTCATCTTCGGAACGGGAAATTGTTGCACCGTCAGGATCCGTTTCTACGTGAATGTAGCTCCTGTTCTTTTTTGTTACGATGATCTTTTTGCCTTGTACGTCCAAAAGCTGATTTTTTAATTTGTTGTTTGTGATGGCGTCGCTGAGTGCCGTTTTTTCGGAAACGGAAAGCGTTGACTGGTGCAGCGTCGGAAGTGAATCTTCGTAAAAGGCGTGCGTCAAATTTAATCGTAGGCTGTCTGTTCTGGTATCATGCGAAATGTTGCCGAAATAGATGGAATTGAAGCCCATGGATGCAAGTTCGCTTTGGATGCAAACATTGTCGTTGCAGTTGTTGATGTCTCCCTTGCGGATGATTTGCGGCTTTTCTCCAGATTCGTATAGAAGGCGTGCTGTGAGCGCTGTGAACTGGTCTGCAAAAGACTTATCGACGTTTCCTTCGGCGTCGTAAGCGACGAGGACGGACTTGATTTCACGCTCCACAGCAGGGGCTACACTCGACGAACTTGAAACTGAAGAGGAACTTGCAACGGATGAAGATCTTGGGGCGATAGAACTTGAAAGAGGTTCTTTTTTTGTTGCCGAACTAGAACTAGATTCATTGGAAATATTTGAACTAGAACTTTGCGTTGCTTTTTTCGTATTTTCTTTTGCGAATGTATCTTTTGCGGTTGTTGCTTGTGTGCTTGCAACGGTGTCTTTTACAAGGGCATTTTTTGCGTTTTCCTCGTTCAGCAGGTCGTTCCCTTGCTCATCCACAATTTTTTTGAATTGCTTCTTTGCAATTTTAACGACGGTGAACTTGTTTTGAATGTACCCGCCGAGACTTACGGTATCGTTCTCGATGCCTAGAAATTTAGCCCGCTGGTGCGTTCCCGACAAGAGCTCTACATCGACGTATTTACCTTCGGGTTCGGCGAAGGCGGCGATAAAAGCGATTGATATTAACAAGAAAAGTTTTTTCATATTCTACCTAGAATGAAAGAATAAAACCTGCGGAAAGGAGCAGTAAGCCTGTTCCTAAAAAAATCTTGGAAACCGTTTTCCCTGTTCTGGCACTGTTCCTGTAATCCTCAAAATCTTGCATGTGCGAGTCGTAATTTTCATTTTTGAATCGCGTGTTTTCCATGGCTTTTTTGTGGTCTTTAGCTTTGCTTATGTTGTAAAGTGTGACTATCGTAGAAACCGTGCCGATGGTAAAGGGGGCTATAGAAAACCATTGAAAGTGACGGCCTAAGTTGCGCCTGTTCCTGTGCTTAAGTTGCTCCTGGTGCGTAAGTAGAATTTCTTCGTCGTAAGTTTGGCGGAGCGCGACGATGATATAAGAAGTATCGTTGGTTGAAAGCTTTATGTCGATTGTCGTGTCGGCGTAGTCTGGATGGAAAAAGGTAACTGTGATATCGTTTTTCCCGTCTGGAACGGGAATGAACGCTGGTGATGTGTAATTGGGCTGATTTGCAAAATCGACAAGCTTGGCATCGGTATAGAGATCGACGGTAGATGGGTTTGTCGAAATATGTAGATAACGTGTCTTTGCTTGTTGTTGTGCTAAGACGTATCCGTGTATTGTCGTTAATATGAGGATGAATATGAAGGAGGCTTTTTTGAAATACATCAGTTTTCCTCCGGTGTTGAATAAGGCCCTTCAATTGTCGTTATGGCTTTGTTGACTTTGATTCTCCAATAGACTTCGGGGGCCTTGTTTTTGGCATAATCTTCTGCGTATATGAATAAACTACATTCCTTTTTGCATGTGTTGGGGATGGATAGCGTATAATCTTCAAAAGTGGTTTGAAGCGTATCTTCGTTTATGATTGTTGTAATTTTTGATGCATTGACTCCTGAGCCGTTGTCGAGGATAAAAAACTTTATGGGAGCTGTCGTAGAGGTCTCCGTTGTGGCGGGAATCATATTTGGCTTTATTTTATCTTGCAGAAAAATCGTATCCGTTGTTGTCTTTGTACTAGGCATCAGATTTACCACTATGCTGTTGCAGCCGTACTCGGTCCGCGTGCTATCGCAGACAACTATTTTGACATTTGATTGAGGCTGTAACGTTTGACGGATAGTTGTATTTGCTTCTATTTTGGAAAAGTTGGCGAGCGTATCGCCTGTTGCTGAAATGAATGCTCCGTTTAGCTGAGATTTTTCGGGGTGCAGGCTGTACTTGCATGCTATGGGAACTTCTATAATTGCGTTTTTGTTATTTTCCAGTGTTGTCGAAAAATTGAAAATTTCGCTGAAGGTTTGTTCTATGTTGTCCTTGCTGTTTTTCGTGACGGCTCGAACTCCCCAGTAAATGGTAGAATTGTCAACGCTGTGGTCGATTGAGTCTCCAAATTCATTGATGTCTAAATTGAGCCTGCCCATTAATTCAACGCTTTCGGTGCATTCGGTTTCGCCTAGAGGGCGCTCCCAGACATTGTCTTTGTGATAACTTGCATAAACTATGCAAACAGAGGATTCCCACGGATCGATGCCATAAGTTTTCCATGAAAGTTCCAGTCCGTTCTGATTGTTGCCATCGACTTGGTTATAGTGATTCGGCGGAAATTGTAGCGAAATGTTTATGGGCGTATTGACATAGATGTTTGCATGGGATATCAGCGTGTCTCCGAGAAAATCAATTGTTTCCAATGAAATTTTATGGATTCCCGGTTTGTCAAATGAATAAAGCCATGAAGGTTCGATCGTTTTTTCGTTGTCTATAGTCCATTGGTGCGAACTGTAGTAAAGCTTTGATTGATCGGTGGGGACAAATTCGCTGTCAATGGAATAAATGCTGCAAATTCGAACTTTTTTGTTTAGGTCTATATAAAAATTTTCTGCAGAGGCATACTGGCTGTAATAATCACATGTGTAGGCTTCTGGAATGATGAAAATTGATTGAGAAATTTCGGGAACATCGTGAGGACGAATTTCTGAATCGGAACATGAAATCATCAAGAATAAGTTGGCTATCAAAAAGATTATCGAAAGAGGGGAATATTTGTAATTCATTGATAATCCTCCCTTGTTTGGGATTTGTTGACGTAAAGTTTCCAACTTTTGCTTTGTTTGAGACCGTTTGTATAAATGATTATTGATTCTATGGTTTGTTCTTCGTCGAATAAACTGGCTCCGAGTTCTGCTGTGAATGAAGATTTTTCTGTGTTTGAAATGGAAACGATAACCTCGTTTTTAGTGACATTGTAGAATTGTAATGTCTCGACTTTGAAACCAAATTGGTTGTTGTCTTTGATGTACAATATAATACTTTCGTTGCTGGATATGGTTGTATCGCTGTTTGTGGTGAACCAGATTGGCGATTGCTTGATGTAGAACGTTTTTTTTGCGGTGTTGTTGCTTCCGTCGGTGACCGAAATCGTCAGAATGTGATAAGTCCAGCTCTTGTCGGTTTCCTTGAGTACAACGTTTAAAATGCTGTCTTTGTAGAACCGGTCTGTGATTTGGTCTGATTCAAGATAGACGGCTGTATTTTTTGTGTTGATTTCTCCACTTCCGTCCTTTACTACGAATCTCAACGTGTCCGAAAATTCAAGAGTGTCGAGATTTGAAATAGATGTTATTAATGGCGGTGTTGAATCTATCAATTTAATGTTGTCTAGAATTTCTATGAATCCGTCTTTAATGTTGACATCCTTTTCGATAGTTCCGAAATCGGAATAGTCGGAGTTGATTGTTAGCCGATATGCTCCTGAGGGAATGGCTCCGAGCGATATTTCTGTTTTTGATGGAGAAAGAGATAAATTATAGTTGAACACTTTGTTTTTATCTGCCTGATTTTGAAGGGCTATTTGTATGGGAATCGTTTGTTGCAGACTTGTTCTGATGGTTGCCTGCAACGAACCATCTCCTGGTATTCCTTTGGTGTAAAAGTAACTTTCTATTTTTTCAGCAGAAGCGAGATTGTATTCATTGAATGCTTGGACGCTCCAGTTGTATTTTTTCAACGGATTTAATTCGTTGTGGTATTCAAAGTAAGGTTCGTTTAAAATAGTGTCGATTGCTTTAAAGTTTGTTTTTGAATTTGGATCAGAATTGTCGAAACTTTCTTCGCTGAGAGTAAAATGAAAATAGTGGGATAATCGAATTCCTTTGGTCTTTGCACTCCATGTAAAGTAAATAGCCTCGTGGGGGTCAATGGCCTGCGTGCCTTGAGCCGGAATGAATGCGCTGTCGTTTAGAATAGGAATGTCGGCAATCCATACATCTAAAGAATCGTAGTGCATGTCACCGAAATTATCTTTCAAGATAAATTTGAATTTATGATAACCAGGTTCTTTGATTTGTTTTTTAAAATTATAATCTGAGGAACAATAGTCTCCGTCCATGAGCCAGTGGTAATCTTGCACATGAAAAATTTTATTGGGATTTATTGAAACTGAAAAATAAATTGTATCGTGAATGTAGAACGTGTCCGCTTTAACGCTTGGTGTAAGTGTGTAGATGTTTTTGGAAAGACTAGCATCGACGGTTATGCTTATGGCGTCGTCTTCGTCGAATATATGGTCGTTAGAATCAAAACAAGATTGGAATAACCAGACTGTGGCAGCAATGATAAGCGTTTGAAAGAACTTCATTTTGCCTCCAACGTGTCTATTACGAAAAAGCTCTTGTAAGCGAGTGTATCCGAGTCGCCGTAAAGGTCGTGTACGATAATGCGGAACTTGTGCTTGCCTGGCTTTAAACCTGATTGCTTGACTTGCAAAAGAATTCCGACATCGAATTCTTGTCCGTCTATATCGAGTATGTGGAATAATGTATCGCCTCTGTACAGATCCATATCCACGCTGTTCCATGCAAATAAGAACGCCGAATTCTTTGAACCGAAAAGCGTGTCTCCTTTAGAGGGAATTGTCGAATCTGAAAGTACAGGAGTGGAGTTGATAATCACTGTAAATATTTGCGATTCCTTGTTCCCTTCGCTGTCGGTGATTGTGAGCTTGTTTGGAATTATTGTTGACCCTTTTGTCGCAAAAAAAGAAAACTCAGCTCCGCGTCCAAGCAGACTATCTTTTTTGACATTGGAAAAAAACCATTCGAATTTCAAGTCGTTCTGGTATTTTTCGGGGACGACTGCCGCTTTGATCGTTGCAGAATCGGAGGGGTGGACTTTGAGCTGTGACGAGTAGCTGCCATTTTTTTGCTTGACCAAAATGCGGATGGACTCAATAGGCGTAAACGATTCCGGATAGTCCGGTGCATCGAGACAACCGGCTAGAAATGCGCTCAAAAAGAAGGCGACAATAAAAAAAGGGAAAATGGAACGATTGAACAAATTCATTTGATTTAAATCTAACTATATTCTTGGACATGAGTGCGCAAAATTTTGAATATAAAAACGCTATGAACCGTCTGGAAGAAATTCTTTCGAAAATCGACAATTCCGAGATGGAAATCGATGAACTTGCTGTGGAGGTTCAAGAGGCGACCCAGCTTTTGCGCAAATGCCGTCAAATACTGATTGCGACTGAAAAAAATGTACAGGATGCTCTTGCCGAGCTGGACGCTTGATGGACATTGGAAATTTTGATAAAGCAGTTCCTGCCATCGAAGTGAATGGGCTTACGGTGAAGTTCCCGATCCGGGGTGGCGTTTTTAGCAGAGTCCAGAATTATTTTACCGCAGTTGACGACGTTTCGTTTACGCTCCCGCAGGGGAAAATCCTTTCGATAGTCGGCGAATCGGGTTGCGGAAAATCGACTCTAGTGAAATCTCTGGTGGGGCTTGTACCTGTTGCTAAGGGTAAAATTAATTTGTTTGGACTCCCTGTGAAAAATGGGAAAGCGGGGAGTGCCAAAGATTTTGTTCGAGTCTCGGATTTGGTGCAGATGATTTTTCAGGATCCCTTCAGCAGTTTGAACCCGCGCCAAACGGTCTCTGAAATTTTGACAGCGCCTGTTGTTGCTCGTGGTGTTTCGTATGATGAATCTTGCAAGCGCGCTAAGGAACTTTTGGACCGCGTTTCGCTCCCGGCGGGGGCGATGGACAAATTTCCGCATGAATTTTCGGGGGGACAGCGCCAGCGTCTCTGCATTGCTCGCAGTTTGATGGTCCGTCCCAAGGTGCTGCTTTGCGATGAAGTGACGAGTGCTTTGGATGTCTCTGTGCAGGCGCAGATTTTGCATTTGCTCGACGATTTGCGTTGTGAACTGGGCCTTTCCATTCTCTTTATCAGTCATGACATGCAGGTTGTACGTGCGTTGAGTGACGATGTCATGGTCATGTACTTTGGCCATGCTGTCGAACGTGGGGCTGCAGATGTGGTTCTAACGAGTCCGCAGAACGACTATACAAAAAAATTGCTAGCTAGCGTTCCGACAATACATAGAGATTAAGAACTGCAATTAATTTCTTTAAATGCCATATTTTGGCAGTTGAAGGATGTATATTTGCATGGACGACTTGGCCAAGGTTTGGTCGAGTTGAATATGAATAGTTTTTTAGAGAGCTTAGCCGTATGTTGCATTTAAAATTCGCATTGAACCTAGAGCATCTCGCCGACGAGATGATAGACAAAATTTCGGAGAAATGGAAAAATCCCTTTGAATGCCCGTTGGTCATTTTCCCGGACTCGAAGTTGGAACAATGGTTCCGCTTGCGCTGGGTGCAAAAGAAAGGCGTATTGGCGAACTTGAACAACTGCATGATTGACCGGTTTCTTTTTGAAATTTTGGTGGGCGAGAACGACCAGCTCAAAAAGCTTTCTTCGGATATGCTCGCGAACGTGATTATTTCGTATTTGCAACAGAAAACGGACGAAAAATTCAACTATGAGCTGCTGGGCGAAAGCGTCAAGTCTTACCTTGAAAGCGATGGCTCCATCGACGAAAACCGACTTTTCGACTTTGCAAATATGATGGCGGGGCTTTTCTTGGAGTACGAGACGAGCCGCCCAAGCGGATTTATCGCAGATAGTGAGACGGGCGAAAGTGCAAAGGGTATTCTCGATTGCTGGAAGCAGGGGGCGTTACGCGATTTCTTTTTGATGCGTGACAAAACGCCGTCTCCGAACGAAGAATGGCAACGCAAGCTGTATTCTGCGTTGTTCCATGCGAATGGCGGTGAATCATTGCTATCGCAAGTGTTTGAAAAATCCGCAGAAAAAAATGGCGAAAGTGTTACCTATTTGACGCTCCCTTATCTGTACGAAGCCTGCAAGGACAAAAAAGGCAAAGTCAATTTTCATTACGATAGCGAACTTCCCGTTTTTATTTTCGGGCTTTCGGGCATGGGCCAGTTTTACCGCGTCATCTTGCAGGAATTCTCGAAGGAACATGAAGTCTATGCGTTTATCCAAAACCCTTGCATGGCGTTTTGGGAGGATTGCAATGGCGTGCGCAAACCGTTGGACAAAATGCGTCTTTCGCTCCCGAAGCTTGCTACAGAACCGACGGACGAAAGCGAGTTGATTGACGAAGATGAAAATGAGCTTTTGCGTTACTGGGGCAAGGCGGGTCGCGACAACATCAAGCTCTGGAGTATCGCGACGGATTACAACTTTGTTTTTGATGGCGATTCGATTGTTGACCGGAATAGCGAAATGCCATGCGACACGCTTTTGCATAATGTGCAGTGGATGATTGCAAACCGGAAGAACTGTTTCAACGAAAAAACGGACATTCTCGCTAAAGTTCCGTTTGAAAAAGACGAGTCGTTCAGCGTGACGACTGCTCCGTCGAAAATTCGCGAAGTCGAGGCTTTGCATTCGCATGTTTGCCGTTTGCTTTCGGAAAAAGATGAACTGGGCCATCCGAAAGCGAATATTGCGGATATCCTTGTGGTGTCGCCGAATATAGACGATTACCGCACGGCAATTTTTCAGGTGTTTGACCAGACCCGCGACGGTTTCCATATCCCGTTTAGCATTGTCGATTCGGCTTCCCGCGATTCGCTGACCTCGAACGCGCTTTCGATTCTTTTTGAAATTCGCGAAAAGGGGACGCTTTCGAGGCCGGATTTCTTTGCGTTGGTGCGAAATCCAGTGGTGCAGAATGTCCGCAAAATCCGTACAGACGAGATTGCCAATTGGGAATCTTGGGCGACCAACATGAACGTCTATCGCGATCGTATTGCCGATGACAATGGCGATTTGCGTCGTGAAGAATCCTGGACGACGGCGGCTAGGCGCATGTTGCTTTCGAAGTTTAGCTACGGCAGCATAATGACCGAAAGCGGCGAAATCCAGCCGTATAGCGACATCAGCAGTAGCGATGTCAATTCGTTGTATCGCTTTGTCGATGCGATTGACTCGCTTGAAAGCTGGATGGACAAGGACGCTTGGGCAAAGAAATTCGGTACGGATGGCGTGTCGGCGGAAAATCTTTCGGCGGTTTACCAGTTCCTGGATTCCTGGCTTTGCATGGGGAATCCGCCAAAGGAGTTGGCGGGCGAGAGCGTGATTTACCAAGCGGTAGCCTCTGCCCGCGAAAATTTGGAATACCAGTATTTCGCCGGGAGCGAGACGATTTCGTTCAAGTGCCTTTCGCAGACGCTGCTTTACGCAGCAGGCAGTTCGGAATACAGTTGCGGAAATGTGTTCATTAACGGGCTTACGTTCATGAAATTCGCGCCGAACCGCATTGTCCCGACAAAGTATTTGTTCTTTATGGGTGCCGATGCGGCGAATTTCCCCGGCGTGCGAAATTCCGGGACGCTTGATTTGCGAAATTCTTGCCGCCCGTGGCCAGGTGACGATTCGATTGTGAGCCGAAACCGTTATGCGTTCCTTTGCGAACTCATGAGCACTTCGGATGGGTTCTTCATCAGTTATGTGAACAAGGATTTGCAAAAGGACGAAGATTTTTATCCGTCGTCGATTGTGAATGATATCCGTGGATTCTTGAAAAATGCCGTCAGGGCTTCTGGCGAAAAGGATGCGGCGGTGCTCAAGAATTTGTGGCCCGATATTAATATCCCGCTTGACGAAACTCGACCTTGGGAGAACCTTTTTACGCATCGGGAAATTCGCAATAAAAATGCCCATTTGAAATTTGGCGATGACCATGAAGTCGTCAATTTTACGCCTGATGAAAGTGACGGGGGAGACCCGCGTTTGCCGGAGCAAGCCAGCATTTATCAGTTCAAGGAGTTCTTGAAAGATCCCTTCGAGTTCCGCGTGGGGCAGATGATGCAAATCGAAGAAGAAAAGGAAGACCCGGAAAAGACGGAATTTGAACCCATCGTTTCGGACAACTTGCAAGAATCCATTTTACGCCGCATGCTCCTGGCTCAAAAATTGGGCGTTTATGAAAACGAGCATCTGAAAACCGAAGAAGACATTCGCGTTTATGCAGTTTCCAAGGGCCTTTTGCCTAAGAATTCTTTCGGCAATCGCGTTTGGAACAATATTTGTAGCGATTCCAACGCCCTTGCGAACTTTATTGAAGGTAAGTACAAACCGTCGGAGTATGAATATGGAAGGCGGACCATCGAATTGAAGTTGAAGGACTGGACCTTGGTGGGGAATATTCCTCTGTTTGTGCAAAATGAAATCAGTATCCATTTGATTGGAACGGCTGGAGTCGATGTGCACCAGTACCATTTTTTGGCGGGATATATCCAAGCTCTTGCCTTGATTTGCGAATCGGGTCTCAAAAATGGCCCTGTGCCGAAAATTTATGTGGAATGCTATTCCAAGACGACTTGGCAATCTAAATGCATTGATATCTCGCCCAAAAATGCGGAAATGTTGCTGGACAAAATTTATCAGAAAATGTTCAAGGTGCAGATGGATGAAACTGGCAAGTGGGGCCGCTATAGCAAAGTGCTTCCGATAGACATGGTGCTTGAAGGTGAAATTGAATCTTATGACGACTATATCAAGGCATTCAAAGACGAAAGAAAATCGCCGTGGAAGTTTTTTGCCGGGAAGAAACTTTTTGACATCAAGACCGTTTGCGGGTTTACTGAAAAATACTTCAAGGAACTTTGGGATATAGAAGTGAATAACCTTAAAGAATTGACTCCAGGCTTGTGGAACGCAGATAAGGATATGGGAGGTGCTGTCGATGTCGATGAATAATTTGTTCAATATTGATGATTTCCATTTCGGGGATAACCTTTTTATTGATGCTTCGGCTGGAACTGGCAAGACTTACACCATCCAGCAGCTGGTCGCTAAATTGGTACGTGGCGACAAACGCCATGCCGGTATTCCCTTGTCTAAAATCCTGATTGTGACATATACAGACAAGGCGACTGGCGAGCTTCGTGACCGCATCCGTCAAAAAATGGAAGATTGCATTGCTGAAGAAAATCTGGAATGTTACCGCGAGGCTTTGCAGAATATCCATACGGCACCGATTTTTACGATTCATTCATTCTGTCAAAAAGTGCTGCACGATTTTGCTTACGAAGCGGGTTCGTCGTTTAACTTGGATGTGGTTTCGGACGACGGTATAAAAAATTTGATCCAAAGGCTTATTCGTGACAAGTGGTCGTTTCAAACGGACTTCAAGAATTTGCTGAATTCGTCTGATTTGAAGATGGATTTGTTCATCAAGAATTTTGTGAATGCCGCGAATCATCTTTTGCTGGACCGCGATGTAAAATGCTATACGCCAGATTTTGGAACTTTGGAAAGCCTTTTGAATTGGGTTCCCGGGGCACGCGGATCGTGGAATGTCTTGTTGCAAAATAAGAACGAGATTTACGAAGAAAAACTCAAGACGAAAACGAATCAGTTGAAAATTTCGGATTTTATTGAGGCTATCAAATCTTTCGACGGTACGGACAAGCTTTTTCCGCGTACGTTTACGAAAAAATGGCGTGGCGTTTGGAAGTCCGATGAATTGAACGATGCCGTTGATTTCTTCTTTGAACTTAAAGACAAGGATTTGCAAAAGGAATCCATTAAGCCTTTCCAGCAGTTTATCTTCGACCATGTTGAAGAATTGGTGAATCTGTGGCAGAATGAAAAACGTCAAGGCAAGTCGCAATCCTTTAGCGACATGATCAATGCGGTTCACGATTCTATCATGAAGGGGAATGGCGGGCTAGTGAAAAAGCTTCGCGAAACTTACCGCTATGCGATTATTGATGAATTTCAGGATACGAACCAATTGCAGTGGGACATTTTCAAGACGATTTTCTTGAATGTGCCGCAAAAGGGCGGGTGCTGCGAAAATAACATCGTGGTCGTGGGCGACCCGAAACAGTCCATCTTTTCGTTCCAAGGCGCAGATGTTGACGTTTACCGCCATGCCATCGCAGAAATTAAAGATGAAAATGGACGCCGCCTTTCGACGAACAACCGCTCAAGCGATGATATCATTGATGCTTGCAATGAACTGTTTCAAGGCGATTTCTTTGAAAACGGAGATTTTAAAGATTCCGAGAGGCCGCCCGAAGCTCGCAAAAAATTGTCGCCTACTTTGAATGACGAGCCGACCCCGCCTTTGTGGATTTCAAACTTGTCGGACGAATTTGAATTTGCCGATTTTGCGGTGCGTAAGATTGTGGAATGTTGCGCTCCCCACGCAAACGACCCTTCGAAAACATCGTTGCAAGTCTTTGACAAAGACAAAAAAGCATTGCGGAATGTCCGTTTTTCGGATTTTGCCGTTCTCTCGCGAACGAGAAGCGAAATGGAAGCGATGGAAAACGCCATGGCTCAGCTTGGCATACCTTACGCCCGTTACAAGGACACGAACCTTTTTTATGGTAAGGAATGCGCTCATTGGATTTCGCTTTTGAAAGCGCTTGACGCACCGGATTTTTCAAGCTGGAATCGAAAATTCTTGAACGAGGCTCTAATCACGGATTTTTTCAGAGTGCCATTGAACTCTGTGGAAAACGAAGCGTTTGTGAATCCGACCGGGCGTGTGATGACGTTGTTTATTGCATGGCGTAGGCTGGCGGCGAAAGGCCGCTGGGCGGAACTGCAAGAAAGCATTTATCAGGAAACCGAAATCGACAAGTACTTGAGCACGCCTGCGACTTTGCAGCAGCTGGCAAAGATTAAGCAAATCGGCTCTTACATCTTTGATTACCTGTACAACAATCACGTTTCGCTTGAAGAAGTGATAAAGCATTTGCAGGGACTTGCGGGTGCCTCGGAAGATGTCGATGATGCCGATGGAAATTTGGTGGCCAAGGGGAGCGATTTTGATGCCGTGAACTTGATGACCATCCACTCTTCCAAGGGGCTTGCTTTCCCGATTGCGATTATTACGGGCGGGCTTCGCGGCGATAGCAACCGCAAGGAACGCGAGCCTTATGCGTTCAATGCCAACGGGCAAAAATTGATTGGTTTTGATGCAAAAATATCGCATGAGACGAGCAAACAAGAAGACCATGCGGAATGGCGTCGGTTAATTTATGTGGCCTATACGAGAGCGGAAGCTTTGATGATTGTTCCACAGTATAAAATTTGGTATAAGGAAAATGAAGGTGATGGAACATGGACGTTGAAGGAATCGTCTCCGTTTGCGTTCTTGGCGCGTGCGATAGAACGTTTGACGCATACAAAGTATGCCCGGATGCCGGGAAATGATATGATTGACCCCATGGGGCATGCAAAGCTTAAGAAGCTCGTGGCACAGATTTTGCAGAACGCCAAGAATGAAGCTCCGGATAAGAGTTTGTTGCCCGATTTCGAAAGCTTGCAGAAAAGGGTGGATGATGCGTGCATTTATCAGTATTCGTATTCGAGTTTGGCTTCTAAAAAGCGAATGCTTGAAAGCAAGGCTGAATCCCACGATAGCGAAAATGCGGAAATCTCGGTTGACGGAAACCGCACCAATCGCGAAGGCGATTCCCAATATGAAAACGAGTTTGACGAATCGCTTGTGAAGTCGCTTTCTACAGAAATCAAGACTATCTTGATTGATGATGCGAGTGCGTTGGTGCAGCCGTGCGAAAACTATGACAGCAATGCGGTTGTGGCAGACGATGCGGATTATCCGCGAGGAGCTAATTTGGGCGATGCGTTGCACAAGGTCTTTGAACATTTGGATTTCGAAACGGTGGGGAACTTGCCTGATGAAAAGGCCGCTTGTGAAGATGTTTCGCTCCGCAATTTGATTACGGAAAAGTATCAAGGGAATTCGATTCATATTCAAGACCATCCGGAATGGAACGACCTTACGGCAGGCTTTGTATGGAATACGATGAATGCGGAACTCCCTGAAATTCATGGTAGTGCAGCCACCGGGAAAAGTTTCAATCTCAAGGAATTGTCTGCGAAATCCCGCCGTGCAGAAATGTGCTTCCACTTGGATAGCCACAATCCGAGCGAATCTTCTTGGATGAACCGTTTTTGCAAAGGCTTTATTGATTTGATGTTTGTGCGTAAAGGCGATGACGGCGAAGATTTCTATTCGATTTTGGACTGGAAATCGGATGTCATGGAAGACGCGGAATATGGCGACAAGGCGGCCCTTGCCCAAAAAATCGAAGATGATTATTCCGTACAGCGGGTGCTTTACAGCTATTTGCTTATAAAGTGGCTCAAACAGTTCTATCCAGGCTTGAGCGAAGAACTGATTTTCGAGAAACATTTTGGCGGTATTTATTACGCTCTCGTTCGTGGCGCGAAGGCGAATACATCCAATGGCATTTATTGCCAAACTTGGAAATGCTTTGAAGACCTTGAAAAAAGTTACCGTAATGTTGCCGGCTTGATGAACCGTAGCGTGTAGGAGTGGATATGGCTATCGAAAATGTAAATGTCAATGGAACTGCTGCTGAATTTTTTGATGCGCTCCGCGAAATGCGAGGGATTTCCCCTATTGCTGAAAAAATGCACAAATTGCTCTGCGATTTGCAACAACGGCCCGCGTTGAGCGTGAATGCTCAGAAGGTGTTGTATCTTTATCTTTCGCTTTTGGATGACGGCAATACGCGTATTCCGCTAGACGAAAAATTGCTTTACGCGAAGTGGAGCCAAAAATGGAATGGGCTTGTCGTGCAGGCGGAAAACCGCGATGAGGTGAAAGGGGTCAAGCGCACTTGTTCTTACTTGAACAGTGATGCTTTTTTGCCTATTATTCGCGATGGCGTTCGTGATATTCTTTCGGGCGGTTACAAGCAAATTATTGGCGATACGGCACTGCTTCACTTTCAAAAGACTCCGCAAAGCTGTTATTTGATTTCGTCCAAGCATCTCGAAGATAAAGAACACATCGAAAATATTTTTAAGTCCGGATTTTTCAAGGAAGCGTCTATTGCGCGTAATGCGATTCCGCAAGCGAAAGCGTTTGTCCATGGGCTATTGCGTGAAGATTCGCCAATAGATTTTGATGACCGTCAAGCGGAAGTGATTGCACGCGGTGTCTCGCAGAACTTGATTATCACGGGTGGTCCCGGCACCGGAAAAACGACGGTTATCGGTTTTTTGCTGTGGAAACTTTTTGAATGCGATGCTGATTGCTTGAATTGGGATTTGTACATGGCCGCCCCTAGCGGGAAAGCGGCGGACCGCCTGACCGAAAGCATGGATGATACGTTACAAGAAATTTCGGAATCCGTGCGGAATGCACATCCTGAAATTGTAGATAAGCTTGCAAAAACGTCTAGCTACACGCTGCACAGGCTTTTGAAATACAGCGTTTCGAAGGGTGGGTTTACTTTTAATTCCAACAATCCGCTCCCGGAAAAAGCGATTTACATCATCGACGAAGCGAGCATGATTGACGTGTCATTATTTGCGGCGTTCTTGCAGGCGTTGCCGCCTAGCGGGAATTTCAAGCTGTTTATCTTGGGCGACCCGAACCAATTGCCTTCGGTAGATGCGGGGGCTGTGCTCGGCAACATTCTGGAGTTTGAACGCAATTTCGTGGTGAAACTCATCCGCTCCAACCGCTTCAACGATGATTCTAAAATCGGTGTGCTGGCTGGGAAAATCCAGCGTGGCGAAAATGTCGCCTTTGAGGCTGTCGCGTTTAATCCGCGTGCAACGTATTGGAAGGAGCGAGATAGCGTTTGCTTTTTCGATTTGGATGCGGAGCGAAACCTTACGCGTAAAGAGGAACTGCGGGCCGTTGAAAGCGTCGTGCGCAAGTGGACGAAAACTTTTTACGCTCCGTTGCTGGAATTGGCTTCGTTGGTCAATCCCGATATCCCCCCGGAGTGCGTGACTAGAGAACAGCGTGAAGTCTGCGAAAAGCTTTGGAGTGTTGCGGATAAAGCGAGAATCCTTTCGGCGGAACGTCGCGGCAACCGCGGAATCGAAGTGCTGAACCAGATTGTCTCGGAAACGCTGACGCAAAGTACGGCAACGCATTTCGTGGGGCAAGTTCTGCTTTTTAACCGCAACCAGAACGAGTTCAAACTGTACAATGGCGATACGGGCATTGTCGTGCGTTCGGAACGTCACGACCAGCTTTTCGTGATGCTCAAAAAACAGTCGAAGTTCATCTTTTATCCGTTGACGTATTTCCCGGAAGACTGCTTGGAGAGTGCTTTTGCGATTACCATCCACAAGTCGCAAGGGTCTGGCTATCCGAACATCTTGATGTTCTTACCCACGCGTAAAGGCCATCCGCTTTTGAACCGTCAAATCCTTTATACGGGAGTGACTCGCACTAAAAAGCAAAGCCTTACGATTGTGGCAACCCCCGACACGTTCAAAGCTGCCTGCGAAACCGTCATTGAACGCGACACGGGCATTGAACTGTAAAGCTGCGTCGTTCCTGCCTTGTGCCGAAATTAAGTGCCGACGTCGTGGCGGCTTCCCGTGCTGATTCATGGCGGGCTGAAAGCAATGTCAATGTGGACTGTGGATGCGTCATGGCTGACGTTTGCAGAACAACGCCGGAGCGGGCTGATGGCATCATCGTTGCGGCCCTGAACCTGCCGAAGCATAATCCGTCATCTGTCTCGCGGCGTTGTAACAAAAACAGCTAAACGTTTCCCGTTTAGCCGTTCAATCGAACGATAATCGCTAGCTAACAACCATTAGCCAATAGCTACTGACCAATAACTATCCCAGCATTTCTTCAGTGCTGAGCGTCTTGAAGTTCTTTTCGTTCAAGACCGCGAGAGCCTTTTCGGTATCGCTGAAACGCAGAATCATGATGTTCGTCGCTGTCTTGCATTCAGACGGGTAGGCGTACATGTAGTCAATCTGCAAGTCGCCGAGAACGTCGAGGAGGTCTGCAAGGCCGCCCACTCTGTCTTCGACGGGGCATGCGACAACGTCAGTGACCGTAGCGCTGAGGCCAGACTTGGCGAGCACATCGACGGCCTTTTCCGAGTCATTCACGATAAGGCGGATAAGCCCGAATTCGCCGGAGTCGGCGAGCGTGAGCGAGAGAAGGTTTATGCCCGCGTCTGCGAGCGAACGGCAGACCGCCTGGAGACGCCCCGGACGATTCGTAACGAAAACGGATACTTGTGGAATCTTCATAAAGCTTGTTCCTCTTTATTTAAATTTTCAGGAGAGAGATTGCTTCGCTTCGCTCGCAATGACAATGCGATTTAGTCGAAACAGTTTAACTTCAGAACATCTTTCGTCTTTCGTCTCTCGTCTTTCGTCTATTTTTAAATCTTCTTTCTGTTATCGATAACTCTCTTTGCCTTGCCTTCGCTACGCGGCAACGAATCAGGTTCGCACAAGGTAACGATGACGGAAATGCCGAGAATCTGTTCGATGGAATGCTTGAACTTCTTGTTGAGCTGTTCCATATCGCTCATGGAGTCGCTCACCATGTCGCGAGAAACTTCCACCTTGACTTCGAGCGTGTCCATGTTGTTCTTGGTATCGAGCACAATCTGGTAGTGCGGCCGAGCCTTTTCGGCGCGGAGGAGAGCCGTTTCGATT
>JAEEGH010013275.1_pt1 | contig 18307 bp, 15 predicted proteins | sample 9134181 | NCBI WGS metagenome assembly JAEEGH01 (sample SAMN16246544, study PRJNA631951) | gut metagenome | biome: gut microbiome; feature: rumen; material: DP-attached | host: Bos | place: Iran: Karaj | collected 2018-10 | reverse complement strand
CCTCCTTGGACTCTTTTGTAATACTATGACAGTTGCGAGCGCGAAACTCAATGCCAATAATAGGACAATCAGATCACCTTCACATTTTCAGCAAAAGGGATGTATAAAATATACATAGTCTGGCGTGAAGAAATCCTTTCTTGAATGTGAAGAATTGGTTATGTTTTAGAAAAGAAATTGAGGGATCCGGGTTTCAGCACCTGGTCCCTTAGTTATTTTTTGGATGAGTGGGTTCCCTTTAACATGCTGCTATTTGTATTTGGAAAGTAAAAGCAGACAATTAGCAAACTGTTTAAAAAGATTTCATAGCTTAGTCCAACAATGTTTATATTGAGGGCGTACAATGAAATCACACAGAAGGTGGTGCAGAAATACATACAGGCATGAAGTCTCCTTTCGTGACTGCAAAAAAGTAGGCATAAAAACAGCAATTGAGGGATCCAGGCACAGATGGGTCCCTTAATTGTTTTTGGTGATGGGGGTGGGTCCCCTTTAACTAGCTGCTTTTTGTATCAGGAAAGGAAAAGCGGACAATTTGCAAACTGTTTATAAAGCTAAAGGGGGATGATACTTTCAGTCCCATTTATGTCACACCTCGCGTGATAGAATACTGACTACCTGAGAAACCCTGATAGATTATTAATTTTCGAATTTAGTTTTAAGCCTGTAAGTTGTTTTTATACGAACCAAAGCACTGATAGCAAAGATGTATGAAGCTGTCAGTGAAGTTAACTACACCATCATGAGGCAAATGGAGGACACACCTCGCAAAAAAACATCTCCTCTAATAGAACGACTGCAAATTGCCGTGCAGTCGAATATATCAGAAAGGAGATATCGATCATGGAAAGAAAGCTGTCACAAAGTAAAGTACTTTGTGCTTCCAACGTATTTTCACTATACGCTTTGCGCCTTTGCGATTCAACGGAACCACTAATGAATTTACAAAGTCTCGAAAGTTTTTACAAACGCTTAATACAGAAATGAGGTGTAGATATGCCGGCTAAACGCAACAATATCAGCAGTCTGACAAAGCATTACCTGGCTGCCAGACGCCCGTTTCTGAAGGAATCTTCCTATGCTCATTACGTTGAACTTGCGGAACATTACATCGAGCCATATGTGGGCAAGATCAATTTTGAAGACTTAGATAGTAACAAAGCCGGAGAATATGTAAGCCGGCTCAAGACTTGCGGCAGGACTTCCGGGAAAGGCGGTCTCTCAGACAAGACGATCAGAGATATCTGTTCGCTCCTAAAGAGTGTCTATTATTTCGCGGCAGAGAATGGTGATTGCCCGTCTGATATCCGCTTCCCAAGACTTACCCTGGCTAAGCCCTCACGAATGAAGTCACAAATGCTCACAGCCTCACATCAGAAGCAGCTTGAAGCATATCTCAAGGCCAACATGAGTCCTGAGAATCTCGGCATTATTCTCTGCCTTTATACAGGCATGAGGATAGGTGAGATCTGCGCTCTGAAATGGTCTGATGTCGACTTCGAGAGTTGTCTGGTCAACATCAACAGGACTGTTCTCCGCATCAGAAATACAGAGAAACGCGGCAAACAGCCTAAGACAGTAATCGTAACGGGCACACCCAAAACTGAGACATCTCAAAGAGTAATTCCTGTTCCAAAAGCAATCGGGAAGCTCCTGAAGGCTGAAGGCAAACAGATGCCCGGTGATTACTATGTAGCCACCTGTTCAAATCATTTAATGGAACCCAGGCGGTATTACGAGAAGTACAAACAGATACTTAGGAAATGCGGCATCACTACTGATTACACCTTCCATGCACTCAGGCATACATATGCAACGCGCTGCATAGAGAGCGGTATTGATCCCAAAGTAGTAAGCGAACTTCTGGGGCACTCATCTGTAACTATCACGCTCAACAGATACGTTCATCCGACCATGGAGCTGAAAAAGCGTTGTGTGGAAAGGCTTTTGAGGTGATCCGTCACAAATTACTTTACTTTAAGTTCAGATAGTACCACTCACAAAACAATTGTTAACGACAATATGAGGAGGAAGTGTCTATGGAAAGGAAAGCCTTAAAACAGCTTCGGACTGGGCATGATCTTTGTCATATATCTATGAGGAACAAATAGAAAGAAATAAAGAACAAGTCGTTGACTGTACAAATGAAGGCGATTATGACAAAGCTCTGCTATGTGCGAATAAACTTTGAATAGATGGAGACTATTCGATTTTAGCTACAAGCAAATGGGATGAAATAAGAGGGAAGAACTTCTTTTCAAGAATGTAAGGATCAGTAAATATGAGCGAAGCACACGGATTATTCTGCGCCAATAAGAATACTCTGAAGTCATTGGGAAAGGTAGTCATTTTTACAATGTTCCTTGGCATTTTGATACATGGTTTTTGTTATGCCAACTTAAATCTTTCACATGATTCGATCTATGAGATGAAGGGTATAGACACGGATGTTTTATTCCTTCGCGGTCGTTTTGTAAGTCCGTTCCTGTTTTCGATCAATTCTCTTGCACTCCCCTGGTTTAACGGTGTGGTTTCTCTTTTTATAACCGGAATTGCATTATTCATAATTTTTAGTGCGCTTAACATCCACAGTCCTGTCATTCGCGGTCTCGTGATTGGAATTATACTTACGGATCGCACATATATTTCTATTACATCCACTTATATTCATGATCTGGTCTGCTATTCCATTGCTCTTTTGTTTGTAGCCTTGGCAGTTTGGATCTTCTGTAATCCGCAAAAGAAACGTTGGATTGCTGCCATACTGATTATTCTTTCACTTGGTATATATCAGTCATATATTCAGATAGTTGTTATTCTTTTGTGCGCAAAGCTGATTTCTGATCTTATTAACAATAAAGATTTTGGAGCAGTCCTCAAAAGAACATTTATTTCTGCCGGTTACCTAGCTGGTAGCATGGTTGTGTATTATGTGATTTACAAGATAATCGTAACTGTCTGGCATTTTACAGACTCGGTTCCTGGATGGACGAATTATCCGAGCAATGCGTTTATGTCATCTGTCAGTAATCTGATAGAGCGTATATTATCCGCTATAGCATTTGAAGCAGAGTATGCGATACATTATTGCGGTGATCGTTCATACTTCGGCTTTTTCCTTTTGATCGTTTCCATAGCAATCACTCTTCTTATGCTGTTAGTCCTGTGTGATCATTTCCAAACAGCAAAGGGTTCCATTATTTTGATTTTTGCATTGATCTTACTTCTTCCGATAGAAACCGGTTTTATCATGATACTTGCTGATATGGCACATGATATTATGTATTGTTCGTTTGCATTTGTCTCACTGTGGGGCGCATGCATTGCTCAGAAATACCTGGATTCCGATATGCCCAAATACAGAAAAATGAAGAAATACCTTCTGTATATAGCCTGTATTACGGCATCTGTTTTAATTCTTACAAATGCCCTTTTTGCCAACAGGGTATATGTTAAGAAAGATCTTGAGGAAAGAGCTACTTTAACGGTAATGACGAGAATTATCGATCGCATAGAGCAAACGGACGGATATACAACGGGCTCAACTCCGGTTGTTTTTTATGGTGACCTTAATTCATCCCCTCTCATGAAAAGAAGTGATTCTTTTGATTATCTGGGGGTTGGACTTGATAACAGTTTTTCCGTCACATACAAAGAAACATATCGTGTATATATTAATGAATATATGAATTATCCAATGATTATTCAGGACACTTTTGACTTTAAATATCAACAATCAATCGAAAAAATGCCTGTTTTCCCTGCTGAAGGTTCTACCAGGGTCATTGACGGGATTCTGTTTGTCAAACTGTCAGAATACTGATCTATGTTTTAGGGGAAAAGCAATTTTTTCGAGGGTTATACGAATGTTTTTAGTGGGTTTGTAAAACTAAATGTTGGATTTGTAAGGGTAAATGTTCAGAAAAACTCTAATTTAGTTTTACATTCAACTTTATTGACGCAATACTATTTAGTCCCAATATTGTCACTAATTACGGAGTAAAATATACAAGTAGTAGTTCATTGGTCCTTTTGACTCTTTTAGGAGGCGCATATGGCTGACTTCGATATCGGAACACAGTGCATGGTAATCGCATCCGGCAGGATCGGATTGGTTACAGATTCTACCCGCAAAAAAGTAACGCTTAATTTCTACGATGATGACTCATTCTTCGGTAAAGCGGAGACTTACAAGAAGGATGAGCTTTATATCCTTTACGACCGTTCTATAAAGGCCAATAAGCTGGGCAAATTCATAAAGGGTTATATTTCTTTCAAGGAGCTCACTGACGGTAGCAACCTGCTTCCTGATATGGTTGATAATGAGCCGGCTGCATATAAGATCAAGATCAGGGACATTTTGTCCGGTCTTACCGCATATGAAGACAGGCCTAATGCGGACAAGATCAATTGGGTCCGGACCATATTGAATTATGATGACCAGATCGGCTTCCCCGAAGATCCTAGGGCTATGATCAGGGACAAAGTTACAGAAGCTGACATGTTAAATCATGTTTGGCAGTGTCTGGACGATATCAGCTGGGAATATTATTACGACGATAAAGTGATGGCGGCCGTCCTTAAAGACCTGAAAGCCGATCTTATATTATGGACCGAATCCAAAGGCAAAGCGCTTCCTGAGAGCATTCAGAGGAAAGTCGCAGAGCAGTTTGACGATGACACCATCGACAAGGAGTCTCCTGCCACGCAGAAGCTCTTCAAGAAATGTCTTGATGCCTTGTGTGATAAGAAGGACCCCAAGTCTATCCAGCGCAGAGGATATTGCTACTACTGCGGTACAAAGATCTATCCCAACGACTGGATAAAGGCCAGGGATGCATTCATCGAATACTATCAGCTGACAGGTGACGCGTCAGCTGCCAATACCCTTGGCTACATCTTCTATTATGGCCGCTGCAACAAAGGCGTCCCCGAATATGAAGAGGCTTTCAAATACTTCAGCATCGGTCATGCATTCACTTACTTCGAGAGCACATATAAACTTGCGGACATGTTTGCTCACGGTTATGGCGTTGTCAAAGACGGCAAAACAGCGAACCATCTGTATTGGAGCGTTTACGAGCAAAACCTTAAGCGCTTCATCAAAGAAGATTACGAGTGCAAGTTCGCAGATGCCGCTCTTCGTATGGGCAACTGCTTCAGATACGGCTATGGCGCCGAAGTGGATCTCGCGACGGCTTATTACTACTATCTTCAGGCCGATCTTGCCATAAGGAAAAGGACAGAGGTTGCCAACCATTATGGTGATACAGTCGTATTCAACGGCGTCCAGCGTGCTCTTGAGGAGACCAGACAGGAATATACAAAGAAGTGCCGCACGTCACATTACAGAAACCCCTTCTGGCTTGAATGGACTTTGATCGACCACAGAAGATGCAAACTGAAGATCCGCGAACTGAAGGGCGGAGCACTCCAGCTTACGGCATCTCCCATGAAGCGCCGTAATGAGCGAAAAGCACCCTTGATGCTGATAGCCGTCCCTATGTCAGACTATTGCGAACTTAAAGACAAGATCCTTATCAAAACGGCCGCGAACAGCACTTACAGCATTCCCGGCGGCGGCTCAGAGATCATATTCGACAGCTATGAATATAACTGGGATGGCCGCACCAGGTTCTACTTCGGTGACGAACTCGTTGGCGAGATCACCACTGAACGCTACACGTTCACTGTGCCTGCCCGAAAAGACATTGCCCCGAAAGGCAAGAAATATCACTTCGTCCGTGTAGTCTTTGGCGGCAGCGGCAGATGCTACGATTACCTCTGTGATGACCTCTCCGTCAAAGAGGGCGACCAGGTAATAATCAACGGCTATGAAGGCGAGACAGCTGTTAACGTAGTCTCCGTCTTTGATAAATACGAGAACCAGTTGGGCCTGCCGATAGAGAGGTATAAGAAGGTAGTGAGGAAGGCTTAAAGTGGTTTAGCCGTTATTTCCTTATATTTTTGTTTTAGAGGATTGTTTAGATCCAATATTTGTTCTGCAGTCATCTTGGATATCTGTTCCTTTGTATATCCACCTGGGGGATTGGATAAGTATTTATCTCTAATTGTAGTATTAGCATCCTCAAGTTCTTCCTTATACTGTAAATATAAGTCCAATCCTATAAGTTCTTCTGGAGTCAACTCTTCTATTTGTTTTTTTGTGTAGCCTTCAGGTGGATTATCAAGGAATTGTTGTCTGAGCGTTGTATCTGCGGACATATATAAATAGTGATCCTCTAATGAATTCTCAAGTTCTACTATTATTCTGTCGTCTTCGTTATAGTTTTCGTTTCCCAGAACATCTGATTTGAAATGTTTTCTAACTACAGGGAGAATAGCTTCCAATAATTCCTTTTGAAAAGAATACTGCTCCTCAAAATTCATTTTCTCGAATTGAGAATAAGATCTGTTAAATAGTGCAAGAACACGAGATAGAAACTCTTTTATTCTTTCTCGTCTTAGCGATTCGACCTCTTCTCTTGAAAAAGGATACTCATCCAAGTGTGCAAGCGGATATGTATTAATATATCCGTCCCTTATTATCATTGTTCCGGTTAACACCCTTGAATCAACATTTATATATTCAGCAATTTCTTTTATATAGTCAGGCCTCATCTTGCCTTCGTTAAGTTGTCGTCTGATCGTTTTATCAGAAGCCTTGATTTTATCTTGACCAACTTTTCCAAGTTCTCTTATGCTATGTCCTGTTTGCTTTAGCACCTCCATAAATATGTGTTTGTAAACGATATCTTTTCTAACATGATTTTTTGGCATAATTCCTCCTGCGGTCATTATAAAGTGATTTGTCGACTATTCGCGGTCAATTTATAATGCTACTATACCGATATCAGCTGATAAATGCAACCCGACAAAAAAGCATCTTGCCCATTATTCTAAGAAATGGAAGGGATACAAATGAAAAACGACACAAGAAGGAGAAAAATTATGATACCAGTAGAACTTTATGCGGAAATTATCGACAAGGGATCTGATATAACAAAAGAATATATGAGTTATACAGATCCCGAGAAGTTCGTTAAGCAAGCGAACGAATTAATAGGTCCACAGCCTACACATACTGAGATTGATGCTCAAGAGGCCATAATAATAAACTCTGTGGAAATGTCAGATTCAGAGAAGCTTGAACGGCTGAAGGATATAGCAGAGCAGAAAGAAGTGATTCGAGACAAAGAGTTGGAGCGCAAGCAGAAAGCTGGAGAGATTGTTGACAGACACATTGAGACAGTTGGAAGGGTTTTTCGCAAAGTTTTGCTTGCTTTGGGTACAGGAGGATTGTCACATGCGGTGGAACTTTGTGCTAGGCACATAAACAAACATCATATGTCTGATGATCAGATCATAATTGATCACTCGCTAGAAGATTGAAGTTTTTTGAAATTCAATGCGTTCCTCTCGCAAAAAAAACATCTCCTCTAATAGAACGACCGCACCATCGAGTGCGGTCGTATTTCTAAGAAAGGAGATATCTATTATGCCGATAAAGATATCACAAAGTAAGGTAATTTGTGCTTCTGACGTATTTTCACTATACGCCTTGCCTTTTTGCGATTCAACGGAACCACTAATGAATTTACAAAGTCTCGAAAGTTTTTTACAAACGCTTAATACAGAAATGAGGTGTAGATATGCCGGCTAAACGAAACAATATCAGTAGTCTTACAAAGCATTATCTGGCTGCCAGACGCCCATTCCTGAAGGAATCTTCATATGCTCATTATGTGGAGCTTGCTGAGCATTACATCGATCCATATGTAGGCAAGCTTCATTTTGAGAACTTTGACAGCAATGTTGCCTCTGAATATGTAGTAAAGCTTAAAACGTGCGGCAGAACGTCAGGGAAGGGCGGTCTTTCTGACAAGACGATCCGTGATGTTTGTTCTCTTCTCAGGAGCGTTTACTACTTTGCAGAAGAGAACGGCTATTGCCCATCAGATATCCGATTTCCAAGATTTGCCATAGCAAAACCTTCGAGAATGAAGTCACAGGTTCTCACCGAGGCTCATCAGAAGCAGCTTGAATCGTATCTTAAGGCAAATACGAGTCCTGAGAATCTTGGCATAATGCTCTGTCTTTATACAGGCATGAGGATAGGCGAGATTTGTGCACTGAAATGGTCAGACGTTGACTTTGAAAGCTGTTTGATTAATGTCAACAGGACTGTTCTTCGCATCAGGAATACAGAGATGCGTGGCAAACAGCCAAAAACTATTATCGTGACAGGAACCCCCAAAACTGAGACTTCTCAAAGATCAATCCCTGTACCCAAAGCAATCGGAAAACTTTTAAAGGCAGAAGGCAGAAAAATGCCTAGTGATTACTTTGTAACTACCTGTTCGAACCGCTTTATGGAGCCTAGGCGGTATTACGAGAAGTACAAACAAATACTGAGAAAATGTGGCATCACCACTGATTACACCTTCCATGCCCTTCGACATACCTATGCAACGCGCTGCATTGAGAGTGGCATTGATCCCAAGGTGGTCAGCGAGCTCCTGGGACATTCATCAGTAACCATCACACTCAACCGGTATGTTCATCCGACTATGGAGATGAAAAAGCGTTGTGTGGAAAGGCTTATGAGGTGATTCGTCACAAAGTACCTTACTTTAAGTTCAAATAGTAACACTCACAGATAAATTGTTAACGACATATAAAGGAGGAATTGTCTATGGAAGCAGAAAACGAAAGGCGATGTCCATATTGCGGATGCGAGTTGAGTCACGGCCAATTGTTCTGCGCTAAGTGTGGTTCAAAAGTAGAGATTCAGGATGCTCCTGTTGCTACTGGCGACAATAAGAAAAAGGGTCCGCCAGTAGTGATAATTATCGTAGCGGCTGCAGTGTTGATTGCAATTGCAGGTATAGTTACAGCAATAGTAATTTCTAATAATTCATCTCGCAAGGCAGAAGCGACTGAGACTACAGAGACCACACCTGAGCCGACTCCGACTCCGTCGCCTACGCCAACATCGTCTCCTACACCAACTCCTACACCTACGCCGGATCCGACTAAGCAACTCTATTATGTAGGCGACGTAGTAGATGTCCATACTCAGGGGATTGAGATGCTCTCAACCAGAGAATTAACTGATGGTGATGACCGATGCGTAGTGGCAGTTTTTGTTATAGTCAACGGATCTTCTGATTCAATCTTTGTGTCGAGCTTTGACTTTGATTGCTATGCGGATGGAGTTGCTTGTAGTTCTCATTATCTGTGGGGATGGGACACAGGATCATTGGAGGAATTGGCTGCAACTATTTCGCCAGGTAATGGAGCTATTGGCTATGTGTGTTTCGAAGTTCCTGACGATGCGGAAGAAATAATAATCGAATATGAATACGACTGGATTCACGGCAAGCGGCTCAAATTCGTATTTGAAGGTGACAAAATAGCTGACGACTGGGAGGAATAAACCATGGAAAATGAAGAATTAAACTCAACAACTGAAGTGCTGGAAAAGGAACAGAATATGGAAAACGAAATAGAACAGGAAGTTAAACAGGAAGAAGAAAAGAATTTTTGCATTAAGTGTGGTGCCGAGCTTGCGGCAGACCAGCTATTCTGTCCTAAATGCGGACACAAAGTTGGTGAAGTCGTTGCTGGTGAAGCACCTGCAAGTCCTGCGAAAAAGAAGAATAACATAGCACTGATAATTGGCATCATTGCTGCTGTGGTAGTTTTGGCAATCGGAGGTGTAGTTGCGTTCTTTATTATTCGCGGCAAGCAGGCGAAAAGCATTACGCTTAGTATTAAAGAACTAACTATAACCGAGGGTGAGACTCAGAAACTAGAGTTTACTATCGATCCTGATGACACGAAAGATAAAACTGTAACGTGGACATCTTCAGATGAAGCAGTAGCAACAGTAGACGATAAAGGAAAGGTTACTGCAGTGGCAGAAGGCAACTGCCAAATTACCGTCACTTCCATAAATGGAAAAACTGACATTTGCACTGTTACTGTTGAAAAGCATATTCCGGATTTTAAGGAATTGTATGCTTCTTATGACTCAAAGGATTGGTGTGATATTGCTTCAGACGGATCGTTTATGACAGTTGATACCAACCCTAATGATGACCCTGGTGACGATGTATGGGCCTACATTGATGCTTATTTAGATGCAAATGATTTTATCGAAAAAGTAAACATCGAATTAGGTTTTACTGCAGCTCTGGACGAAAAAATGGGTAAAACATCTTGGAGTATGGGACGTCAGACCCAAGAAAACGACAATTATATTGTTAGCTGGACATATCACCCGGACAAGGGTCTAGAGGTAATGTATGAGGTAAAGAGTAAATAACAAAAGTATAGGTAAGGTATATAAAGCAGAGGAATATATACTTTGGCTCAAAAGACAACCAAGGACCGCGCTGATATGCGCGGTCTGTTTATTTGGTTTCTAGAATTATCACAAATTGAATATTCAAAGTTGGACTGTTCGCAATTTGTGTTATTTGAGGAGAGCCCTCTCGCAAATAAAACATAGTGTATTAGGAAGAACAGAGAAATCCACACACCAAGAACAGAAAGCGGTGTGAATTGATCTCTGAAAATATAACAAAGAGCATATCTGGGGTGAGGAAGAAGATACTTAATTGATAAGAAACAGCTTCGGCATGTGGTTATTTGCTCAGAAACCAAGATGCGAGGAACATAAACTTTTGAAGATTTCTGGCGCTCTTACAAAAGCTTAATATTATATTTACAGCAGGTTATATTCTTGATGATAATATAATATTGTACGTATATGTCTTTTTTTAGTTACATTAAAGGAGCATGGCTATGAGTGTCTTTTTTGGAAAAATTGTAAGATTATCGAATTCATTGTATTTCCAACCATTATATCGTCGAGCTGATAATGGCAGATGGCACGAGATCGACTGGCTTGAGATTAAGATGCCATATCAATATCATCAAGCTAAAGACAATATTTTTCTTTACGTTGAAGATAATAGGTACTTATCTGAATATCAAGATTATTATGGAAACGAATATAGAGTTATTGATTTCGATGAAAACAAGGATGTTGAAGAGAACAGAGGATCTGAAGGCACTTTCTTTCCTGCAGAGTATAAATTATTGTTTGAACCTTCTCGTTTTAAGTCGCCCAGTGACTATCAGTTGTATCCGAAGTTGACAATTACTATGCCAACTGAAAACTTTGTTAGAATGCCAGATGGAATTGGAGACTTAGTTGGAGATGTTTTATTCGAAATAGAAGGATTTGAAGAGTATGTATTTGGACCTTACAAGATTATAAATCGAACTAGAGATAATGTAAAAGTTGCGTCTTTTAAACTAAAGGATAATGGATACGTTATTTACGGACGTAGAAAGCCAGACTGGTCAAAAACTGCTGTCTATACAGATACTGGGATGAAGGTTTTCTACCCATTATCTAAAGATGTAAATGAAGATGATGAAATTTGTCTTGATGTTGCAACGGATGAAATGCTTCTTGAGACTTACATTAAGTCAGCTGGAAATGAAATTGTAGTTGATGGCAAAATAAGCACTGAAAATATTAAGAAATATCTTAAGACAGAAGATACCTCTCTTTTTGTTAATTCTGATATCCCCGCCGATATTACTGAAAAAAGGCAAACAAGATTGCTTGACCTGATTGATAAGTTAACTGCGTTTCAGGAAACTAGTGAAGCTGGTAGTGGAAAACTAATACAGCAGATTATAGATAATCCTGAAAGACTCCAGAAGGTTAAATCGTATGCTTTTGTAACGAGCATGATTGATAACAAGCGAGAAGAACTACAGAGCCTTGAGGAGCAAGTAAAACAGTTAAAACAACAGATTGATTCTTCCAAAAATGAAGTCGAAAGCCGACAGAAAGAAAAACTTGAACAAGATAATCAAGAACTAGTAAACGAGATTGAAGACTTAAAGGCTAAAAGAGAAGAAATTGTCAGTCAGGTTGAAGGTTTCCGGAAGCAGCATGAGAAATTTACTGATTTAACTGAACTGGAATCAGAACTTGAATACAAACAGAAACGAATAGATGAGCTTAACTTAAAGCTAGCAACAATAAACAAGAACATAGATTCAGTATTTGACAATACTACTGAAAAGGCAATGAATATTGCTTTTGATGGGATGCTTTCAAGTAAAATGCTAGCAAAAGCTGCTGAATGGGAAGGCACTCAAAGGCAGAATGAGTATTTAGATGTTGTGAATTATCTGAAGAAAGAAATTGTACCTTTGGAAGATGAATCAGAAGGAGAAATTGTAGAAAGACTTGTGAATCGAGTAAAGCTACATAGACCAAATTATAACCATAATGAGATAGTTAATATATTAATCTGTATTGCTCAAGGTTTTATTACTGTATTCTCGGGAAAGCCGGGAACAGGAAAAACTTCAATTTGTAAGATAGTTGGAAAAGAATTAGGGTTAAGGCTTCCTAGCGCTCGAGGATTAAAGAATGGAGATTTAAATCTGGATCGCTTTGTTAATGTATCTGTTGAAAAAGGTTGGACAAATAAGAGAGATTTTATTGGGTACTATAATTCTCTGACGAGAACGTTTGATAGAAGCAATTCTCAAATGTATGATGGCCTGAAGATCCTTGATTGTGAAGCTCGTTTGGGAGAAGGTAATGGTGTAGATATGCCATTCGTTATTCTGCTTGATGAGGCTAACTTGAGTCCAATGGAATATTATTGGGCATCCTTCATGAATATTTGCGACAACCTTAAGGATAACGATGGAATTGCGTTTGGAGAGGAAGTATTTAAGATTCCTGAAAACCTTAGATTTGTAGCAACTATAAACAACGATCACACAACAGAATCACTTTCTCCAAGGCTAATTGACCGTTCTTGGATTATTACCTTGCCAGATAGTTTTTCTCCGGATGTTGCAGTATCAGTACCGGATACAGATCCTGAACCTACATCTTGGAAAGTGTTTTATAATACATTTGGCAAGGGAGGCAGTCAATTATCATCTGAAGGCAATCTAAAGCAAATATTCTCGTCTATATGTCAAGCTTTTAATGACATGGATGTTAACATTAGTAACAGGTCAGTAAGTGCAATAATTCCATATATAAATACTGCAAGTAGACTATTTGTTCCTGATGAAGACGATGCCTCTACAATTGCTTTGGACTATGCTATCTCACAGAGAATGCTCACACAAATTAATGGAAGTGGGAAAGAATACGAAGATAAGTTAAAGGTTCTCAACGATCTGTTTACTAAGAACAATTTGTTTAAATCAGAAACCGTACTTACAGGAATACTTGAACGAGGGAAAGATTTAAAGTATTTTAAGTTCTTTGCATAATGGTAGTCTGTGATGTCAGTATATAAGCTTCGTATAGATTCAGAAGATGAACGTTTCAACAGGGAGGTGCCACTGTTTATCAGTGACAGTGTTGATTCGATGCTCGCTAGAGAACATTTATCTGATGCTGAAGTATATTCTGATAAGAGCTATAGACTGACAGTGTTTGATGAAGAAACAGGTGCCGTGGTTGAATATGAGAACGTAATAATCAACGGACAGGAAATGTATGATTTAGATAACTCAAAGAGACTGTTTGAAAATTTCTTTGGCTTTGTCCGAATTAGCCTTGTTGTAGTTAAAGACGATATCTCTACAAATCTTGCGTCTCGGTTTTTGAAGGTGATGGTGAAAAAAACACTACAGAGTGAATCCATTGCTAAGATGTCCTCATATGTTTACAATCATATGCCTTACTATTTGGTGAGTGACACCGATGATTATGTATATGGAGATGTGGTAAAAGGAAATAACAAAGAGGGCGAACTGCTTGAAATTCAGCTTCATTTGCTATATAGCGTTATAAAAATATATGAAGAGAGTTTTGCGTTCTTCAAGGCAAATAGCAGATATACGACAATTCAGAATACAAGAGTTGATGATTTTGAAAAACTGCAGTTCATGTCATACAGTACCATACAGTTTATTGGGAGCCACCCTGAACTGCTTCAACAGAGTTATGGCCATGGAATAAGAGTCGGAACACGAAATGTTATTCCCACAAAAACTCTTATTTCATACAACGAGATATCGCATGATATATATGAAAACCAGGTCGTTTATGGCTTTCTGACAAAGGTTTATCGTACTTGTCTGAAGTTCAGAGACGATATTCAACAGATTATTGATAATCACATAGAGCCTTTTTCAGTTGATGATGAATATGTATCTTCAGCTTATTATTTGTTTTATGGAGCAAGAAGTGTTCTAGAGCGTCATTTAAAGGAAGTAAATATATATTGTGATAAGCTAGCCGGAATGGCGTCGGCATATAAGCAGGCAATGAATGTTGCCGATATACCCATAGATCGTATTCCTGAACCGACATCAGTTCTGCTTTCTGTACCTCAATACAGGCGTATATATGACATGATACAAGTCTGGTTTAAAAATCGGATGTTTACGCTTGAATATGAGAAATTTAGCTTCTCGATTGTCAACGCTTCGACGTTATACGAGATATATATTCTTATTAACATTACTGAAATGTTAAAATCAAAAAAATATGAATTGGTTTCACGTGACGTTATGCACTATGTTCCATATGAAAACAGTATTTTTAAAAACATAGAACGTGTAAATCATTTCGTGTTTGAAAATAACAAACAATGCATTGAGCTTTACTACGAACCGTATATAAAGGCAGGAAATACACTTGATCTGAGCGAGCCTTCAGCTAAAGTAGGTTTATATCGAAACACCACAACGACAATACGTGAAAGTGGTTCATTTGCCGGATACTATTATACTCCAGACTTTATTATCAAGATAAGCGAAAAGAATGATGCAAACGCAGAAATTGGATCAAGCGCAAAATATCGAACTGCAAAATTTATTGTGGCAGATGCTAAGCTTAAGCATTTATTTAATGTTAAAACTGAAGACGCCCCCATGCTTATATACAAGTATTTGTTTTCGCTTTCTACACTCAATGTTGAAGATAGAATAATTGGTTTAGTTGCATTTGCAGGATCAATTGGTGTTGCTGATGGAAAAAACAGAGTTATAAGTCTTTACGATTTAACTCCGCAAAATCAAGTGGATAAGAAACGACAATTCGCAAATGTTGCTTACTTTACTGGTAGTGACGATAATAAGGAAAGCCAAGATGAGCATATACATTTATTAGATACTGCAATTGGTGCTTGGCTTTGATAGTGATAGTAAATATAGTTTATTTTTGGGATACATATGGTTATTTTATATTATAGATTAACTATTTATGATTCGATTTTGTTTTATAACTCTTTCCTGATAGTTTCTGCTTCTGGGTACAGTTCAGAAACTAATTCATTAAATGATGAGAGAACCTCGTATAAATCAACTTTTATTCGATAGCTAAGCTCATTCTGTTTGTATATAGCCTGATCAAGGGCGATGTAAGCCTCGCGAACATTATCATTTAGTTTAGTGGCATCAGGATCAAGACTAGCAAAACTGAGCAAGAGCTTTTTCTGCTTTTTCCATAAGTTGGCAAAGTGATGCCGAAATATGTCGCCGAATTGATGTCAACTGATTTCAGTGATGTCATAATCGCACATTGAGCAGTCTATTTTGCAAAAGTCGCCATAACTTTGAATATCGTTGCAAAAAGTTTGTTTCGTGCTCAACAAGAAAAATTCAAGGAATCTTTACAGTCCTTATAATATAATTAATAGATAGAGGTCAAATGTACCATTATTGGGAGATATGGCAGAGTACAATTAACATCAAATAAGCATTGATTGGAGATACACAATGAGCATTAATCAAGAAACAAACGACAGAATCAAGGTTGTTGGCACTAATATTGCAGAAAAAGCGACGGTAATATGGAATGTTGCGGATATGCTCAGAGGTCCATTTAAACCTCATGAATATGGTCTTGTCATTCTGCCTATGACTGTGGTTAAGAGATTTCATGATTGTTTACTACCGACACATGATGCTGTCTTGGCTCAATATGAGAAAGTAAAGAACTTCGATGTTAAAGACGGCTTCCTCACAAAAGCTTCTGGCTATCAGTTTTACAATACCAGCAAGTTTACTTTTGATTCCTTACTTGCTGATCCTGAGAATATTGAATCTAACTTCAGAGATTATCTGAATGGCTTTTCTGCCAATGTTCAGGATGTTTTATCTAAATTTGATTTTGATAACATCATTAAGAGAATGGTTGAGAGCAACACCCTGTATCTGGTTATTAAAGAGTTTAATTCTCAAAAAGGTTATCTTGGCCCGGACAAGATCAGCGCAGTTGATTGCGGTTACATTTTTGAAGATCTTGTTAGAAGGTTTTCGGAGTCATTTGGAGAAGAAGCCGGAGCTCACTTTACAAGCCGCGACGTTATTTATCTTATGACAGATATCCTTCTTAGCGATGCTGACCTCAGCAAAAATGGTAATGTCACCGTTTATGATATGGCTATGGGAACATCTCAGATGCTTTCCTGTATGGAAGAAAGAATTCACGATTTGAATTCAGAAATGGATGTTACTTGTTTTGGTCAGGAATTCAACCCTTCTACTTTTGCTATTGCCAAAGCAGATATGATGATTAGAGGCGGAGACCCGAACAATATGCGTTTCGGTGATACTTTATCTGAAGACCAATTCAGCGGATATAAGTTTAAATACATTATTTCAAATCCCCCATTCGGTATTGACTGGAAGAGAGAACAGAAAGCCGTTGAAGCAGAAGCTGCCAAGGGTGAACTTGGACGATTTGCACCAGGTCTTCCTAAAATATCAGATGGCCAGCAGCTTTTTGTTCTTAACGGATTATCAAAGCTTGCGAACGACGGAAAGATGACAATCATTCAGAACGGTTCGCCGCTTTTTTCTGGTGATGCTGGAAGTGGTCCTTCTGAAATCCGTAGATATATGCTTGAGAATGACTGGCTTGATGCAATTATTCAGCTTTCTACGGATATGTTCATGAACACAGGTATAAGCACATATATTTGGGTTCTAAATAAGAACAAGCCGACTTATCGAGTTGGAAAAGTTCAACTTATTGATGCCTCTCATTGCGGAGAGCAACGTCGCAAGTCAATTGGCTTCAAGCGATATGACATCACTGATATTTGCCGAGAACTAATTGTTAAAGCATACGGAGAGTTTAAGAACGACGAAATCTATGGTAATAAAGAAAGTGTTTATTGCCAGAGCAAGATTTATGATAATGAAGAATTCGGATATAAGAAAATAGTAGTTGAGAGGCCAGTGCTTGGAGAAGATGGCAAACCTATGCTGAAGAAAGGAAAGCCTGTAGCAGATGCTTCAAGAAGAGATACTGAGAATGTACCATTTAATGAGGATACAGACGAATACTTCGCTCGTGAAGTTCTTCCTTATGCTCCTGATGCGTGGATTGATACCAAGAAAACGAAAATTGGCTATGAGATACCAATGACTCGCTACTTCTATGAATACCAGGAACCTGAAAAGGTCGAAGATATTATTTGTCGTATTCAGGATCTTGAAAAGAATATCCAAAATAGTCTTAATTCTCTGTTTGGGGGAGATATTTCATGAGACAGATGAAAAACAGCGGAATTGAGTGGATTGGTCAAATACCTGATAGTTGGAGAACAATCCGTTTCAAGTTTTTGCATAATGGAATGAATACAGGAGAAGCTATTGATAAAGAATACTGGACCAATGATGTAGACGATACTTTATTCTACACTGCAGGAATAAGACCTATTAGAACAAATTACTCAGAGTTTCCCACGTGGAAATACACTAAGGAATCTGATTTGTTATTAGCACGAAATGGCATACCGTATGTTTATAATCCTACGGCAAATGCTTGTTATACAGATCATATCATACGCGCAGATATGATAAAGGGAGTAAATAAACGCTATATTAAATATGGATTACAACAAAGCATAAATAGAGTTGTTGTTGATTCCGTTAGCATAACCACTTGGTCTGCATCTTTATGGAATGAACAAGTTATTCCATATCCGCCTATTGATGAACAACAGATCATCTCAACTTTTATGGACAACCAATGTTTCCTAATAGATAGTATTATTGAGAAGACCCAGAAGTCGATTGAGGAATACAAAAAGTTAAAAGAAGCTATTATAACTCAAGCAGTCACTAAAGGTGTACGTGGTGACAGGCCAATGAAGGATTCCGGTATAGAGTGGATTGGAAAGATACCTAAGGAGTGGGAAGTTACAAGGATTAAGAATATTTTTTCTTTACGAGATGAGAGGAATTCACTCCCGCTCGAAGAAGTGAATCTTATTTCGTTGTATAC
>JAEEGH010013266.1_pt1 | contig 18313 bp, 12 predicted proteins | sample 9134181 | NCBI WGS metagenome assembly JAEEGH01 (sample SAMN16246544, study PRJNA631951) | gut metagenome | biome: gut microbiome; feature: rumen; material: DP-attached | host: Bos | place: Iran: Karaj | collected 2018-10 | reverse complement strand
AATGATAGAAATTGAAAAGCCAACGATCACGAAAGTCATTGACGAAGATGGATGCCACGGCAAATTCGTGGTAGAGCCTCTGGAGAGAGGATATGGAATGACTTTGGGCAACGCCATGAGAAGGATACTCTACAGCTCCCTTCCCGGAGCAGCAGTAGTATCCGTCAAGATCGACGGTGTGCTCCATGAGTTTTCCACCATCCCAGGCGTCAAGGAAGACGTCACCGAGATCATACTCAACCTCAAAAAACTCGCGGCAACACTGAACGGCGATCCCACCAAGAGAGCCATCATCAACGCGATCGGACCCTGCGAAGTAAAGGCTTGTGACATTCAGGCTGACAGCGAGCTGGAGATCTTCAACCCCGATCTTCACATCGCCACACTTGAAGAGAACGCCACACTGATTATGGAGATCAACTTCGCAACAGGCAGAGGTTATGTTCCGGCTGAAATGAACAAGACGGAAGATACACCTATCTCGGTCATTCCCGTTGACTCCATATTCACACCGGTCAGAAGAGCAAACTTCACCGTTGAGAATACGAGAGTCGGCCAGGTAACAGACTATGACAGACTGATCCTCGACCTTTGGACTGACGGATCCATCTCCCCCGAAGAGGGAGTGTCCATCGCAGCCAAGATCATGCAGGAACACCTGAATCTGTTCGTACAGCTTACCGATTCCACCGGTGCCATGGAGATCATGGTAGAGAAGGAAGAAGACCAGAAAGAAAAGGCCCTCGAGATGACCATCGAGGAACTGGAGCTTTCAGTCCGTTCCTTCAACTGCCTGAAGAGGGCAGCCATCAACACGGTTGAAGAACTTACTCAGAGATCCGAAGAGGACATGATGAAGGTCAGAAACCTCGGTAAGAAGTCACTGGACGAAGTTAAAGCAAAATTAGATGAGCTCGGTTTGTCACTTAGACCGAACGATGACAAATAGTGGAAGTGAAAGGAGAATTCGGAAATGCCCGGATATAGAAAATTAGGCAGACCCTCCGCTCACAGAAAGTCAATGCTCAGGAACCTGACGACTGAACTTTTTAAGCACGGCAGGATCGAAACGACAAGTATGAGAGCGAAGGAGATCAAGAGAATCGCAGAGAAGATGATCACTCTCGCTAAGAGAGGCGACCTTCACGCAAGACGTCAGGTCTTATCCTATCTCGTGGATGAGACAACAGTCACAAAACTTTTCGATGAGATCGCACCCAACTACGCCGACAGAAACGGCGGATACACAAGGATCCTCAAGCTTGGTCCCCGTCAGGGAGACGCAGCTGAGACAGTGTTCATCGAGCTGGTGTAAATCAATATCATGAAACGGAGACCCGGGGCCTGAGCCCCGGGTCTTTTGTTGTATTAAAAAACCGGGGCCGCAGGGCCCCGGTCAGAGTCAACGACTATTTATCCAGTCCGAACACGAACTCATCGGGGATGAGTGAGGGTCCGCCCAGGATGTAAGCTGTCTTTACGGTGTTTTCCTGAATGTAGGGAGCATCAGCATCGGTGTAGGACTGGGGCGTTCCGCCGTAGAGGATGGGAGCGTCCAGGCTGTAGGCCAGGAGGCCGCCTGAGATGCAGTCGGGGAAGTTTCCGCCGTAGGCGAAGACCACTGTTGAAACGTAGGGCTTCAGGTCGAAGAACTCTTCGGCTACAGCCTTGGCTGTGAGCGACCTGTCTTTTCCTGCGACTCTGTCCACGACTCCGTCGGTATCGTACTCAGCAAGTGCCTCAGCGATCTCCTCGGACACGGCTCCCTTGCCGCCGATGACGTAGATCTGTCTCTTGCCCTCAGCCAGGTAATCCAGCTGATAATCTTCCAGTTTCGTGCCTGCCAGGAGCACCGGAAGGCCTGTGGCTGAAGCTGTGGCGGCATCCGCGTAGTTGGCACCGGAGCATACAAGCAGGTATTCAGACTCGCCCAGAGCGTTCAGGATCTCCAGGTTGGTGTTGTACCTGGACTTGCCGGAGTATCTGGTCACCTTGTACCCGAGAACCTCCAGGCTGTCGCTGTACTCGGTGGAAACGGCGCCATTGCCGCCGACGATGTAGATGTCGCCTCCTTCAACAAGGTTTTCCTCGATGAAGGTGGTGGCCATGAGGCGGGATGACTCCACCTTGTTGCTGATGAGAAGCACGGGAGCCTCCTTCATGATGGAAAGCGAGCTGCCGCTCAAAGCGTCGGGGAAATCATCTCCTGTGGCGACTATCACGCTGTCCAGCTTCATAAGGGAGTTGTTATTCATGTACCTCTTTGCAACTTCAAGAGATGTCTGGTAGCGGGTCTTGCCGTACACTCTGGTGAGGATCGTCTGGTCAAGAAGATCGTAGATGGGGAATTTTTCATCCACGAATCTCATGTAGGACACGAAAGCTCTGTAGCCCTGCTCGGTGGCAAGAGTGTTCACCGGGCCGTTTAGAATATGCTTCATTCCGGGGTTGTCTCCTTCAAGCACCGCAAAAGAGCAGAGTCCGCTCATTACCGAATTGTCGTTCTTGACGAATCTTTCATCTGTCGCAGGGTCGATGCCGATGGAGGTCAGGGCGATGGCGACCATGGCCGTGGATTCGGCTGTGGGCTCCGTGGTGCCGCTGTACTTGGCGGAGAAGGTACCGTCCTCGTTCTGGTTGTCGGACAGCCATTTGACTGCCTTATCGATCTTATCGTGCACCTCATCATTTTCCTCATAATAGGGAGCCAGTGCCGCGATCACCATGGCGGTGATGTCCACGTCAGGCTCTGTTCCGATGATCGCCCAGCCGCCGTCCTCAATGTAAGCATCAGCTATGGTGTCGACCAGAACATCTCTGGTCGCAAGGTCTTCTTCGGGAACGTCCTCGCAGACCGGGAGATTGTAATCGTGGGAGTCCATGGCGATCAGTGCCCAGATGTAGGCGTTGAGTCCCTGCTTATCCAGCTGGTTCTTGTCGGCCTGAAGTATGAACAGATCGAAATCTGTGAAGGTCCTGGGATCGTATCCGAGGGCAGTGAGTGTGAGTATGGTCTTTGAGATGTCGGTGGACAGATAATCGACGGGGCCCACCGTGCCCACGCCAAGGTTGAAGTAATCATCTACGGTCTGGAGATAGTGGGGATTGACTTCCCTGCCGTCTCTTTTCTGGTCAAAGATGAACCAGTCGCCCATCTTGTAGGTGGCGTTCGTATCGACACTCATGAGCTTGGCAGCCTTCTGGACCAGCATCTCATAGACGTCATCGATATCTTCCTCATCGGGGATGCCGTCATACCTGAAGGTTATGGTGTAGAGCAGTGTGGTGTTATATGCTGCGTCATAAGGTGTCTGCACCTGGATGTAGTCGATGGCACCGTCTGCAGGGGGGGTGGAATCGCCGTAATCCACGGGAACTCCGTGAGCCTCCGTGCTGCCTGTCATAAAGTCGGAATAGTATCCGCCCAGATAGGTGCCGTCCTTGGTGTAGTTGTAGCAGATCACGTTATCCGTGAAGTCCAGATCAACTGTCTCTGTTCCACGGGGAATAGTTACCGTAAAGGTACCCACAGTCTGTGTGGCACCTGTCATATAGTCGTAATATGAGTAATTGTCCGGTTTGAAGGACATCTCCGTCATCTCGGTTCCGTCCACAGAGACGGTGAAGTTGTAGTTGTAGGCCAGCTTGATGACGTAGAGCAGCTCACCGCCGGAGTAATCCGGGTTGTAGGGGTTCTGCACCCAGATGTAGTCGGGAACACCGTCACTGTTGGAATCCACTTTCTTTGTGGTCGTGGATTCTCCGACGGTCGCATCCGGGTAGTAGCCATCCAGATAGACGCCGTTCTCGTCATAGTTGTAGGAAATGGTCTTGGCCTCTCCGAAATCCAGGGTCACTTCCTGGGTGCCGCAGGGAACGGTCAGGGTGTACAGGTCGGCCTTGGCTTCCTGGGTCACGTAGCCATATGGATCCGCGGCGGGGTTTTCCGGATCGTACACATAAGCGGTATATGTGTATCCGTCTTCCACAGGACCGGTCTTGATGCCCACGTTGGACTCGAAGTCCGTGATGACCACAGGGGGAGTGGAGACCTGGATGACGTAGGAAGCCATGTCGTAGTCACCGTCCATGACGAAGTAGAAGTAGGCGTTGGAGTAGTCCAGATCTTCGGCACCTTCCTCGAAGGTTATGGTGTCGTTGGTATTCATGCTTTCCCAGGTGGCGCGGAAGTCTCCGGCGATGGGAGCAACGTTTGTATCGCTGACGCTCCCGGCCTGAAGGCCGACGATCATTCCGCCCTCCATGTTGCCTTCCACGTCCTTGAATACGACTTCAGTCGTACCCGTAGGAGCAACAGCGTAGTAGAGATCTGCGCCCATGTATTCTCCGATCACCTCACAGTCGTCGGCGGAGACCTCGAACTGTGTGCTCTCATCCGCATAGGCCGTGAACGCCGTCTGCGGTGCCATGCAGAGGAGGAGAGCGATGATCATGAGAAGACTGAAGGCTTTGCTTTGAAATAGTCCTTTCTTCATAAGATCCTCCTTATAAAAGATTGTTCTGCGGCTTCATCAAACAAAAAAGCCACAGCAGATTGCCGTGACCGACTTTTCTCACGATACAGATGTTTTGAACCCTATCCGGTCTTCTGGCTCATGCGATCCCGGACGGACGAGCCGCCCTGCACATGTCCCCCGCCTTCTCAGGTCGCCCCAATGACCGGCTTTCGCCGAAGGGAGACACATTCACGCAAATACAGCATCGGTAAATGCCCGGGATTCTCACCCGGTTCCCTGATCCCCGGTCCTTGCGCGGCAGGCGTTTCGGGTCCGGAGAAGATAGTGTTCGGATTAAGTTTCCTTACATTGATAATCTATCATTGCGGCGCAAAAAAGTCAATTCCCCGGGTCCGTCCCGGGGAAGATATCAGGGCTCCAGAATGCCGTATTTCTGCTTGACCCGGTTGAGTTTTTTGAGCAGGGGGTTGGCCAGGAACCATATGAATACGAAGGACGAGGTTGCGTGGACCAGGTTCACGGGAATACCTGCCGCATAGATGGCCAGAGCCGCCTCCCAGTCGATCTCCTGGTAGCCCATGCTGATGGACTGGACGATGGTTGACGTATCCATTATGGGTCCGTAGATCAGAAGGGTGGCCAGGAAGCCGTAGACCGCCATGAGTTTCACGTTGGCGGGCTTGCCGTGCCTGTATCTCCTGAAGATCAGACCTCCTATGAATCCGATGATGCCGAAGCTGAACATCTGCCAGGGAGTCCAGGGGCCCTGACCGAAGAGGAAGTTGGAGACCAGCGCTGCTGTGGCTCCCGTGAGGAAGCCGGCCTCCGGTCCCAGGGCCACGGCGGATATTATCACGATGGCTGCCACCGGCTTGAAGAAGGGCAGCATGAAGAAGGCTGCGCGTCCCACTGTGGCCAGTGCCGCCATGACTGCGATGACGATGATCTCCCGGGCCTCAGGGCGCCTGTTTTCAAACACCAGGAAGAAGGGCACCATGGAAAGTATCATTACGGAAAGCGATATGAAATATATGCTCCTGTCCTGAAGGAAGAGGATGCCGAAAGCTATGACCGTCGGGATGGCGACTACCACCAGGATGAGGCCGACGATGGTCCTTTTGCTGATGCCCGGATCCTCAGTCTCTACTTTCAGTATATATTGCTCCGCCTCGTATTCGGAACGGGTGTCCAGAAGCTGCTCCAGCATGAAGACCAGAATGATGCCGAATATTACCAGGGAGAAGGCATAGGGGGTCAGCTGCATGGAACTGTTCAGTGTATAGCTCATGAGGTCATCAGGTTTACCCATAAGAAGGTTGATGAGCCTGTTGGTGTCCATCATGAAGGAGAAGGCGTAGACCGTGAGAAGCGCGTTCCAAAGGAAGGCTATGCGTCCCAGAAGGGCTGATCTGACCTTGATCAGGAAAGCCAGCACGATGAACGCAAGGGTCAGTACCACGCCGATGATGGCGCCTATACGCAGAATGTTCAGGTTCTGAACGGCGGTCTGAAGCACCGTATCCGGATAGCCGAAGTATTCTGCAAGACCTTCCTCCATGTCCGCCATGTGGAGGACGTTGGCCTTGAAGGCGTAGCCGGTGTACTTAAGTTCAGGAACCGAGAACCAGGGAAGCACCAGAAGCGTCAGCACCTCGTAGAGCGCAGCAAAAACAGGTATCAGGGCAAGGGTGTCCATGCCCCGGGCCTTTTGGGCGTCCTGGTTATGCAGTTTTACGGGTGCGTTCTTCATGTGTGTGTCAGTCTTCCTTTGGGTCCCCGGCCTTTGAGTCAAGGGTCCGTACTCCTTCTATTACGTCTTCTGCGGTGACAGCGTCAGGCATCCACTTCCTGGCCATGCGGTTGGAAGCGGTGGTGTAGAAACTGTTGCCCGCGAAGAACTTCCTGGCTCCTGAGCCGGTGACGATGTTCCCGTTGAAGAAAAGGTGGCACACGTCGCCGTACTCGGCGCAGAATTCTATGTCGTGGGAGACCATGATCAGGGTCTTCCCCTCAGCTGTGAGTTTCTTGAAAATGTCGGCCAGCTTCTTCTTGTAGAAGCCGTCGATGCCCTTGGTGGGCTCATCCAGAAGCAGTATCCGGGGGTCCAGCAAAAGTATCTTGGCCAGGGCCGCCCTCTGCTGTTCTCCTCCGGAGAGGTCGTAGGGGTGAGAGTCCAGTTTGTGGTCGATCTCCATGAGTTCAGCTGCATGAAGTGCTCTGGCTCTCATCTCTTCGCCGCTCTGGGTCCTGCCCAGCAGGGACTTGAGGGAGGGGCGCTCCAGCATCTCCAGCAGGTCGTCCATGACCGTGTCCTTCACGAAGAGACTCTGGGGATTCTGGGGCAGAATTCCCACGATCCTGGTGTGCAGGTCTTTGCCGTAGGAGGTGATGGGCTTGCCGTCTATGAGTATTTTGCCCCTATAGGGTCTCAGCAGTCCGCCCAGGATGGAAAGGGTGGTGGTCTTGCCTGTGCCGTTTCCGCCCAGGATGCAGGTCAGCTGTCCCCGTCCTGCCTTGAAGTTCAGATCCTGCACCACGTCGGGCAGGTCCTTCTCGTATTTGAACCAGACCTCTTTGGCTTCTAGGATTGTGTCGGCAGGGTCAGCCGCAGCATCGTCAAGCTTTGTGAGGGCTTCTCTCAGGAAGGTACTGTCATCCGCACCTCCGGATCTCAGCCTGCGCTCCAGCCACTCCCGGCCTTCCCTTACGGTGACTGGGGTGGAACCGGTGCCGTCCAGAGCATCGTAGATCCTCATGGGTACCGGCATGGCGTGGAACATGTCATTTCCCTTCAGCAGACTTCCCATCTTCTCAGGGGAGTCCAGGGCCAGGATCTCTCCGCCGTCCATGACCATCAGCCTGTCGGCATAGGAGACCACTTCCTCCAGCCTGTGCTCCACCAGGACGATGGTGGTGCCAAGTTCCATGTTGATCTTTCTGAGGGTCCCCAGGAACTCACCTGCCGCCAGAGGATCCAGCTGGCTGGTGGGCTCGTCCAGGAGCAAAATATCCGGCTGCATGGTCATGACGGAAGCCAGGTTCAGTATCTGCTTCTGGCCGCCGGAAAGCTCGTCCACGTTCTTCATGAACCAGGACTGTATGCCGAAGAAACTGGCCATCTCCGCCACTCTCAGGCGGATGACTCCGGGGTCATAGCCCAGGTTCTCCATGCCGAAGGCCAGCTCATGCCAGACCTTGTCGGTGACGATCTGGTTGTCCGGGCTCTGGAGAACGAAGCCTATGCGGGATGCCTGCTCCCTGACGGATATGTCGGCCAGATCTCTTCCTTCGAAGAGGATGGAGCCGGACCTGGATCCGTAGGGGGTGATGGCTGTTTTGAAGTGCCGGAGCAGGGTGGACTTGCCGCAGCCTGACTTGCCGCAGATCACCAGGAACTCTCCTTCGGATACTGTGAAGGAAATGTTCCTGAGGGCGGGCAGGTCGTGGCCCGGGTATGTGAAGTTCAGATCCTTGAATTCAAATAACGGTGTCATTTTTTATCCTTTTCCAGTGAAGATCCTCATTGACGCCCATGATGACGGGGGTCAGACAGAACAGGGCGTAGACCGCGAAGCATGTGACTGCCCGCCAGTCCAGAGTGTTTATGGTGAACAGCGGGTAGTACAGGATGTACACCCAGCGTGATCTTATCATGAGTATTATGGCTACGATCTCGGCGGCCATGACAGCGAGGATCAGCCTGTCCCGGCTGTCCAGCCGGTAGATGGAGTAGTTGGTCCTGCCGCGGAGTCCGTAACCACGGGATTTCATAGAGTCTGCCGTCTCCACAGAGTTCTCCAGCGCCCAGGTCACCGCTATGCTGAAAATGGTCATGCCGTGGGCCAGTTTCTGGCGGATGGTGCCGTTGGTCACGTCGCGGCCCACGCAGAGCTGAGCCTGGCGGATCCTTTTGATCTGGGAACCGAACCTGGGGACGAACCTCATGGTCATGGACAGAAGCAGCGCCGCCGCCGGGAAGCTTTTGGAGAAGAGGTACATGAACTTGTCAGAGGTCATGACCTCCTGGAAGGAGGCGAACCACGAGATCACCGAAGCCAGCATGAAACCGGCGCCGATGCCGTAGATCACGGCCTCCAGAGTAACGGGGTTGCCGTTGGGGAGATACCAGAGCATGGTCTCCCCCTGATGTACGATGAGGGGATTGAGCACCGAAGCCAGGATCACCGCAGGCAATATAAACAGGGCGACCTTCCCGAAGGAAGCTCCGCCCTTTAAATAAACATAATAAACTATGGCCGCAGCCAGACCGATGGCCAGGAACACAGGATGCAGGTAAAATACCGGAATGCCGATGGCAAACAGGTAGAATACGAAACTGATAAGAGGATGGCAGGAAGAAAATGTATCCATGTCTCTTAAAGATCCCGTCCCAGATCGCAGGTATAGCTGAAAATGACTCTGTCGCCGTCAGACAGCGGGCTGACGCTGGCTCCGTAGTTGGGATAGGTACCGTTTATGGAATACATCCAGCCGGAGTAGGGTCCGCAGTCGAATTCATAGAGGTTGTTGATCCCCTTGATGTATGCGGAATCGTAGAGGCTGTTGTACTCTGCATCCATCTGGATGCCGGCGGCCTGCATGGCAGCCCTCAGCACGTCATAGGCACTCTGGCCCTGAGTGAATTTAACGTAATTGGAATAGATGACGCCGTTGGAAGGAACCAGGTGCTCCTTGCCTTCCGTAAGGTCATCCATGTTGTTCAGGATGGTGTGGCACTCCACCTCCAGATAGCAGGTATACTGCTCCGGTTCTGAAGGCGTGGAGGGGTTTGTATCACCGGAGCCGGAACTTCCCGAGCCGGAATTGCCCGAACCGGAGGACGCACCTGAACCGGAACTGCCTGACCCTGAGTTTCCGGAACCGGAAGATGAACCGGAACCGGAGTTGGAAGTTGAAGTCTGGCCCTGAGATCCGCTTCCCGTGGGATGGCCTGACACGGCGTCTTCGGCTGAGCCGGACTCTTCGGTCTCAGTCTCAGTCTCCTCGGTATTCTCCTCAGGCTCTTCTTCCTGAGGATCCTCGGCATTCTCTTCTTCCGTGGTCTGCACTTCTTCTGTGTTGTTCAGTTCGGCCGCCTCCTGGGCGAGCTCATCCACCTGGCTTCTGTAAAGGGTGGGGATGAACACTGCCGCCACCGCCACACAGAGGACAAGCGAGATCAGCGCCTTGCGGTGCTTGGATATGAAATCTTTGAATTTGGATCCGTTCTGTTCCATGTCTGCTCCTAAATATGGTCAAGGGTAAAAAACCCGATATCCCGACACTTTATAGTAGCATCGGCGGGGTGTTTTGTCAATGAGAGCGGGGGCGGAGAGGGCCGGCACTGGAGTCGGATTTTTTGCCCTCGCCGCAAACGGCATATGGGAATGGAGGGCGGAGTATGGTATAATGAACACATGGATATGAATAACCTTAATCAAGAACAAAGAGAGGCGGTCATGCACACAGAGGGACCGCTTCTGATACTGGCGGGCGCCGGCTCCGGCAAGACCCAGACCATGACTCACAGGATAGCTTACCTGGTGGAGCAGGGAGTCAGCCCGTATAACATCCTGGCGGTGACCTTCACCAACAAGGCGGCGGCGGAGATGAAGGAGAGGGTCTACAGGCTGGCGGGACACTGCCCCGGCATGTGGGTCATGACTTTCCACGCCATGTCGCTGAGGATCCTCAGGGCGCACCACACAGAGGCGGGCTACGGCCCCAGCTTCGTGGTATACGACACGGTTGACCAGAAGACGGTCATGAAGAATGTGCTGAAGGACCTGAACGTGGACCAGAAGCTTTATCCCGTGCCCCTGATGCTCTCAGTGATCAGCAAGCTCAAGGAGCAGGACACGGATCCCGAGGAATTCCTGGCCTCCGAACCCAACATGCCCCGCACCAAAACATACTATAATATATATAAGGCCTACGAGAGGGAACTGAAGAAGAACGACGCCATGGACTTCGACGACCTGCTGCTCAGAGCCTATCATCTTTTGCGTGACCATTCTGAGATACTGCAGGAATATCGGGACCGCTTCAGATACATAATGGTGGACGAGTATCAGGACACCAATCACATCCAGTACGAGATCATCAGGCTGCTGGCCTCTCAGCACAAGAATCTCTGCGTGGTGGGCGACGACGACCAGGCCATCTACGAGTGGCGCGGCGCGGATATCAGGAACATCCTGGACTTCGAGAGGGACTTCCCCGGAGCCAAGGTGGTGAAGCTGGAGCAGAATTACAGGTCCTACAAGAACATCCTGGACTGTGCCAACTCCGTGATCCGCAACAACCGCTCCCGCAAGAGCAAAAAACTCTGGACCGACAAGGGCACAGGGGAGAAGGTGGTATACACCCGCCTGGACACTGACAAGGAAGAGGCCGAGTACGTAGCCAAGGAGATCGAGTTCCTGCTCAGGCTGGGCAAGACCGAGGACGACATCGCGGTGCTTTACAGGACCAACCGTCAGTCCAGACTTTTCGAGGACTCGCTGAGAAAGAGGAAGATACCCTATCAGGTGCTCAGCGGTTTCAGCTTCTACGAGCGCAAGGAGACCAAGGACATGATCAGCTACATGCGTCTTGTGGTGAACCCCAAGGACGATGTGGCCCTGGAGAGGATAATCAACGAGCCGAAACGGGGCATCGGTCCCACGACATTCGCCAAGTACAAGGCTCTGGCCCAGGTGAACGGGGTCAGCATCTTCGAGTGTCTGAGAGACGACGACACGCTGGACTCAGTGCCGAAGAAGGCCAGAGAGGCCCTTCGGACAATGCTGGATCTGATACAGGAATGCTCCGACGACATGGACAGCCTGAGCGTCACGGAGATATATGACATGCTGCTGGTGAAGACCGGATACATGCCGGCACTGGAAGCAGAGGGCACCACCGAGGCGGAAGCCAGGATAGAGAACCTGATGGACTTCAGATCGTATATTTACGATTATGAGAAGGAGAAGGGTGACGCCGGGGAGCAGCCCAGCTTAAGTGAGTTCCTGGAGAGGGTATCCACCCAAAGCGACACCGACAAGTACGACGAGTACGCCCCCAAGGTGACCCTCATGACCCTGCATTCCGCCAAGGGACTGGAGTTCCCCGTCGTATTCATGCCCGGCATGGAAGACGGGCTTTTCCCGGGATTCAAGTCCATGGATTCAGATGACGGCATCGAGGAGGAGAGAAGACTCTGCTACGTTGGAATGACCAGGGCAAGGGAGAAGCTGATCCTGACCTCCGCGGGATACAGAGTGAACTTCGGCCGGGGAGACTACACCAAGGAATCCATGTTCCTGGACGAGATCGACAAGAAATATCTGGAGGTCCACGGCAACGCTTTCAGACCATCCAGACGTGAAGAGGAAAGAAGACTCAAGACCATGGACTGGGAGCTGGACGGTTTCGCCAAGCCCTTCAGGGGGGCGGCGGCCACAGACCCGTTCCGCGCGGTCAAGGAAGAGATAAAGAAAGGGAACGTCACCGAAACACTTACGCCCGGAGACAGAGTGACCCATCCGAAGTTCGGTTTCGGAATAGTCACCGGGGTCACCGGCAAGATCGTGGAAGTGAATTTTGAATCCGTAGGCACCAAGAAACTGGCGCTGGGACTTGCGCCCCTCAAAAAAGTCTGAGGAGACCGGAACAATGGCAGAACAGTTAGACATGTTCAACGTAATAAAAGAAGCTTCTGAGAACGCCAAGGACAGCCCCCTGGTGACCGAGATGAAGGCTCTCATCGACAAACTCAATGAGGCCTCCCGCATGTACTACGCCGAGGGCGAGGAGATCATGACCAACAAGGAATATGATGCTCTTTACGACCGACTGCAGGAACTTGAGGAGACCACCGGCATAGTGTTCAGTACCAGCCCCACCCAGAACGTGGGCTATGAGGTCCAGAGCCAGCTTCCCAAGGAGGCACATCCCCAGAGGATGCTTTCCCTGGACAAGACCAAGGACAGAGAGGCGCTGAGAGCTTTTGCGGGAGATCACGACTGCCTGCTCAGCTGGAAGCTGGACGGGCTGACAGTGGTGCTGACCTACAGGGACGGAGAACTTTTCAAAGCGGTGACCCGCGGAAACGGCGAGGTCGGAGAGGTGATCACCAACAACGCCAGAGTTTTCGATAACATACCTCTTAAGATAGACTTCACCGGAGAACTGGTGCTCAGAGGAGAGGCTGTCATAACCTACGCCGACTTCGAGCTGATAAACCAGACCATAACTGACGACGGCGCAAAGTACAAGAACCCCAGGAATCTCTGCTCCGGTTCGGTTCGGCAGCTGGATCCGGGGATCACGCGGGCGAGACACGTGAAGTTCTTCGCCTTCGCCCTGGTGTCCGCCGAAGGGATCGACTTCAGGACCAGGGGCGAGCAGTTCGACTGGCTCAGCGACCGCGGATTCAAGGTGGTGGAGCACAGAACGGTAAACGGGAACACAGTGGCGGATGGCGTGGAGTGGTTTGCAGCCCACATCGCGGACAATCCGGTGCCCTCCGACGGACTGGTGCTCACAATTGACGACATAGCCTACGCCAGGTCTCTGGGGACCACAGCCAAGTTCCCCAGGGATTCCATAGCCTTCAAGTGGCAGGACGAGACTGCGGAGACCACTCTCAGGGAGATCGAGTGGTCGGCGTCCCGCACAGGGCTCATCAACCCCATTGCGGTGTTCGACCCGGTGGAACTGGAGGGGACCACGGTGTCCAGAGCCTCCGTCCACAACATCTCAGTCATGCGTGAACTGGGCCTGGGCATCGGCGACAGGATCACGGTATACAAGGCCAACATGATAATCCCTCAGATCGCGGAGGATCTGACAAAGTCCGGCGATCTGGAGATCCCGGATATTTGCCCGGTCTGCGGCGGACCCACGACGGTGGTCAGCGAGAACGGTGTGGAGACACTGTACTGCAGGAATCCCCTCTGCCCCGCCAAGCAGATCAAGGGCTTCGCCCACTTCGCGTCCCGGGACGCCATGAACATCGAGGGGCTTTCGGAGCAGACCATGGAGAAACTCATAGACGTGGGAGTGGTCAGGGAGACTGCGGATATCTGGCACCTGATGGAGCACAGAGATCGGATCGTGGCCATGGACGGCTTCGGCGACCTTTCTCTCAGGAACCTGGTGAACGCCGCTGAAAAGGCCCGAAACGTGTCTCCTGCGGCCTTCCTGTACGCTCTGGGGATCCCTAACTTCGGCCGTGCCAACGCCATCCTGATCGCAAAACACTGCAGGAACAGCTGGCAGGCGATGCGGAGTCTCACCAGAGATGAACTTCTGACCATCGACGGAATCGGAGAGGTCATGGCGGACGCCTATACCGGATTTTTCAAGGATGATGAGAAGAACCGACTGGTGGACGATCTCCTTAAGGAAGTCAGGCTGGACGAGAGCTATGAAGAGGGAGGACAGCTTCTTGAGGGACTGACCTTCGTGATCACGGGAAGCCTTGTGAACTACCCCAACAGAGACGCCTTGGTGCAGGACATCGAGGCCCAGGGGGGCAAGACCTCAGGCTCGGTGTCAGCTAAGACTTCATACCTGATCAACAATGATATCCTTTCCAACTCCGGCAAGAACAAAAAGGCCCGGGAGCTGGGAATACCCGTCATATCCGAGGAGGATATGGTCAGGTGGCTCAGGGACGGGGTCAGACCGGAATAGATGTGAGCCGGCGCTTCAGGGCGCCGGTTTTGTTATGGTCAGAATGTTTTTTATTTAAAACACACAAAAAATATTAAAAAATTCGTTATTTTCCACAAAAAACTTGTTGACAACCTGTAATCGCGGTGATAGTATAGGAACATCTTAAGAAAAAGGAGGAACTATTGTGAACATGATGATCCTGGCAATCGCAGTACTTGTAATTATCAGCATTATTCTCCCGGTCGTAGTACTGGGCGAGAATAGTGATAATTTGCTGCGGAGCTAGAAGGTGTCACAATATCCTTATTTGGTGAACTGAAGCCTGCAGTATAGACTGCAGGTTTTTTTAATCAGAAGTGAAAGGCAATTTTGCGGAGGGAAAAGAAATGAAGAAGGATTTTATGAAGAAGTTTGCTGTAGTAATGCTGTCACTGGTTATGGTATTAGCCATGGCCGCGTGCGGCGGCTCATCCGGTGGCAGCTCAGATAGCGGCTCGGAATCAGCTGAAGCAGTTCTCTATGTAGGAGCCACAGGCCCGCTCACCGGTGGCGCATCGTTTTACGGGAATGCTGTCAAACAGGGTGCAATGATCGCTGCCGAAGAGATCAACGCTTCCGAAACTGAATTCAGGATCGAGTTCAGGATGGAGGACGATGAGGCTGACGGAGAGAAGGCTGTCAACGCATATCACGTGTTACAGGATTGGGGCGTACAGGTAGTGCTGGGCTCTGTAACGACAGGATCCTGCGTGGCAGTGGCCGGCGAGACCTTCGAAGACAGAGTATTCGAGATCACACCCTCCGCTTCATCATCAGATGTAACAAACGGCAAGGACAACGTATTCCAGGTCTGCTTCACAGACCCCAATCAGGGCAAGACAGCAGCAAATACGATCCTGGAGCTTTATCCGGATGCAAAGGTAGCTGCCATCTACAACAACTCTGATCCCTATTCCACAGGCATCTTCAACGCCTTCAAGGCTGAGATGGAGGCCAATGGCAAGGAACTGGTAGAGGCTGCAACATATCCCGATGATACCAACGCCGATTACAGCGCGCAGCTCACCGCCTGCAAGTCCGCAGGAGCAGACGTAGTACTTCTTCCCATCTACTACACACCGGCTTCAGTCATCCTGAAACAGGCTGCAGACATGGGATATGAACCCACATTCTTCGGACTTGACGGATTAGACGGAATTCTGGACATGGAAGGATTCGACACGTCTCTTGCTGAGGGAGTAATGCTCATGACCCCCTTCAACCCGTGGTCGGACGACGCCAAGGTCGCTGAATTCGTAAAGAAGTATCAGGATGCTTACGGTGAACTTCCCAACCAGTTCGCTGCTGACGGATACGACACCATGTACGTCATCTATGAGACCTTCAAGGCCGCAGGATGCACCACAGACATGTCCAACGAAGAGATCTGCGACGCAATGGTCGCCGCCATCACCGGAGGATTCTCCTATGACGGAGTTACCGGCGAGGGTATGACATGGTCCACAGACGGTACCGTATCCAAAGATCCCGTAGTCGTCGTGATCAAGGACGGACAGTATCAGGACAGATAAGCCGCAGGGCAAAACATACAGTTAATAGTTGATTTGAAGAGGTATGCCGGCCGTGAGCCGGCATACCCTGACTGCTTAAAGGGTTTAAAATGATCTTTCTCACGAATCTGATCAACGGCCTGTCGCTGGGAAGCGTGTACGCTATCATAGCGCTGGGCTATACAATGGTGTACGGCATCTCCAAGATGTTGAACTTCGCCCATGGTGACGTGATCATGGTCGGCGCCTACATATCCTTTTGCGGCACTTCATACCTGGGCCTTCCGGCCTGGGTATCTGTCGTGCTGGCCATGGCAGTATGCACCGCACTGGGTATCATCATAGAGGGTCTGGCCTACAGACCGCTGAGGGGCACAGGCTCTCTTGCCGTGCTCATCACGGCCATAGGCGTGTCATACTTCCTGCAGAACGCAGCGCTCCTGATCTGGGGCAGCGCACCCAAGGTGTTCACCTCGGTGTTCAGCGGAATGGGCAGCAGCATCAGGCTGTTCGACGGCGGACTGACGGTGACCTGGGAGGCTGTCTTCACCCTCCTGATCGCCATACTGATCATGATCCTCATGACTATGTTCACCACCAGGACCAAGATGGGCAAGGCCATGAGAGCCGTATCCGAAGATAACGGTGCGGCGAGGCTCATGGGCATAAACGTGAACTCCACAATCTCCATGACCTTTGCCATAGGCTCAGCTCTGGCTGCTGTGGCGGGAGTGCTTCTCTGCTCCGCCTACCCGGCGCTGATGCCTACCACAGGCGCAATGCCCGGCATCAAGGCTTTCACCGCCGCAGTGTTCGGCGGGATCGGGTCCATTCCCGGCGCCATGCTGGGCGGCATCCTCATCGGAGTCATCGAGGTGTTCGGCAGAGCCTACATATCCACAGAGCTTTCGGATACCATCGTGTTCGGCGTGCTCATCATAGTGCTTCTCGTGAAGCCCACCGGCCTCCTCGGGAAGAAGATAACAGAGAAAGTGTAGGTGAGGGTCATGAAGAAGATCACATCAAAGGGACTCTCACCCTACAGGAAAAACGAGATAATATCCTACGGCATCGCCATACTGGGCTTCGCCGTCATAAGCGTGCTGAGAAGTCTGGGCATGGTATCCAGCTCCCTTCAGGGACAGCTGGTCCCCATCTGCGCCTACGTCATTATGGCCGTATCCCTTAACCTGGTGGTAGGTATTTCGGGAGAACTTTCCCTCGGACATGCAGGATTCATGTCAGTTGGCGCCTACACCGGAATAGTGGTGTCCGGAATCATGGGGACCATGGGAGCGGCTGACCCTGTAAGGTTTTTTGCAGCGGTGATCGCAGGCGCTCTGGCCGCAGGAGTGGCAGGGTTCCTCATCGGCATCCCGGTGCTTCGCTTAAGAGGCGACTACCTGGCCATAGTTACCCTGGCCTTCGGCGAGATCATCAAGAACATAATGAACATCGTCTATGCGGGCATCGACGAGAACGGCTTCCACATCTCCACAAAGTCCGATTACGGGCTTTCGGCGGATGGCAGGATGCTTCTGAACGGGCCCATGGGAGCCACCCAGGTGGACAGGATCTCCACCTTCTTCTACGGCTTCATCCTGGTGATGGTGACGCTGTTCGTGGTACAGAATATTTTGAACTCCAGACAGGGAAGGGCCATCATGGCCTGCCGCGATAACCGCATCGCTTCAGAGTCCATCGGCCTCAATGTCATGAAGAACAAGCTCATGGCCTTCACGGTCTCCTCCGCGCTGGCAGGCATGGGCGGCGTGCTCTTCGGACTGAACTATTCCACCCTGCTTCCCATAAAGTTCAACTTCAACACCTCCATACTGATCCTGGTATTCGTGGTGCTGGGAGGTCTGGGCAACATCTGGGGCTCCATGATAGCAGCCATCGTCCTCACCGTGCTTCCGGAAGCCCTCCGGCAGTTCGCGGACTACAGGATGCTGGTGTACGCGGTGGTCCTCATAGTGGTAATGATCGCCACCTACAATCCGGCCATCAGGTCCAGGGTATCAGCTTTTGCTGAGAAATACCTCAGGCGCAAAAAACCTGACGCCGCGCCGGCGGAAGGAGGTGCGGACTGATGAAGTTCAAATTCAAGTTTAACCCCAACAAAAAAAGGTACAGAGAGGACCTGGTCCAGGGACCCATTTACGATACCTACGAAAACTATGACGAGTCCAAACCTTCCATAGATTACGCGGTGCTCCCGGAAAGGGAGAAAGAGACCGCGCCTATTCTTGAGACAAGAGGAGTGGGCATTGACTTCGGCGGACTGACTGCGGTGGATGAATTCACCATAACCGTGGGGCCCACCGAGATCGCAGGGATCATCGGTCCCAACGGCGCAGGCAAGACCACCATATTCAACCTGCTGACCAAGGTGTACCAACCCACCAGAGGGACTTTCTTCTTCGACGGACAGGACACCAGAGGACTGAACACCACCAAGATGAGTGAGCTGGGTGTGGCGAGGACCTTCCAGAACATAAGGCTCTTCGACAAGCTGACGGTGGAAGAGAACGTTAAGGCCGCCATGCACAGGGAGATCAATTACGGGCTTCTGTCCGGTCTGATCCATGGCCCGAAGTACAGGAGGCAGGAGAAGGAAGC
>JAEEGH010013265.1_pt1 | contig 18313 bp, 20 predicted proteins | sample 9134181 | NCBI WGS metagenome assembly JAEEGH01 (sample SAMN16246544, study PRJNA631951) | gut metagenome | biome: gut microbiome; feature: rumen; material: DP-attached | host: Bos | place: Iran: Karaj | collected 2018-10 | reverse complement strand
CATCATGGATAAGGGTCTTTCGATTGATTATCATGTTACCGACAAAGAGGAAGAAGACGAGTTAGATTTGGGACCAATGGTTCTTAGCGATTGGAAAGATGCCCACTATCAGAATTACGTTTGTCTTGAGGAATATGATGTAAAACGAACTGTGAAGCAGGATGGCAAAAAGCAATACAGTGACCGCAGACACAACACACTTCATACTGTCATTACAGATGTGACAAGTGGAATAAGAGCTGATTTGGAACCTTGTACTTGCCCCAACTGTGGTGCAGTAAGTACCATTTCTAGATTGGTGGATGGCTGTCCATATTGCAAAACCATGTACAAGATGGACGATTTGTTTCCACGTATCACCAGATATTATTTTACCGAGGACGCTGCTCCAAAGGAGCGAGAAGACACCAGGCTTCGTGGAAAGGTGTTGCTTGGCGGATTAATTTTGGGATTCATTATCGGTACCATCATGAATATGTATTCCATGAATGTATACGACGATGAATATAATCTTTTCGCCCATTTTATTGTTACTGTTTTTGGTATGCTGATTACTTATTCAGCCTTTTGCGTGCTTGATGTTCTAAATCTTATACGCAGGGGTATAGTTAATAATGCAGGTAAATGGGGCACGGCAGGAACACATGGCAAGTTCGAACACATGGTGAAGGCCTATAGCCCAGAGTTTTCCTTCGATTATTTTTCGGGAAAGGCCTTATCCCTTATTAAGACAGCCGTGTATTCAAAAGATGAGCAGGATTTGCTTTTTTACAAAGGACCAGCTCTCGATAAAAGATTCAAAGATATTATCGACATGAACTATGGCAATGCCATGAAGCTTATTAGCTTTACGGAAAATAATGGTTCGGTGACCGTTGCCATGGATGTGTTCTTTGATACGCTGTATGCTTTTGATAACAAAATTAAATACAAGCACGAAAAATACAGAGCCGTATTTCGTAGAAGGGTAGATATTCCGTTGAACCTTCAGTTTTCAATGACACGAATATCTTGCCCTAAATGCTCTGGAAGTTTTAATGCAGTCCTTAACAAGACCTGCCCATTCTGCGGAAATGAATATGATATAGAGTCCCAGGATTGGGTATTGTTATTATTACAGCAGTCGTCGTAAGATGGCTGCTTTTTTGTGGGATTTTATAGCTGACAACAAATTTTGAATAATGTGAATATTTTTCTTTATTTATTATGGGATAACATATAGAATAGAAACAATAATTAAAGAGAGTAGGGGGAATAAGTCGTGGTTTTTGAAGAAAAAGAAATCATATTGAAAGATGGAAGAAAATGTAAGTTGCGTTCCATTGATAAGAGTGATGCTGCTGATATGATTGAGTATTTACGCATTGTCTCTGGTGAAACTGAGTTTCTGCTTCGTTATGCAGATGAAGTAACATACACTACTGAGGATGAGGCTAAGCTCCTTGATGGCAAGCGCAATGCTCCAAGGGAAATAATGATGGCTGCAGAAGTGGAAGGAAAGCTTGCAGGCACATGTTGCATTATGACAAAGGGAGAGATTCGCAGAATTCGTCATCGTTGTGACTTTGCAATAGCATTGTCACAGGAATTTTGCGATGCAGGTCTAGGAACTGAAATGATGAAATACGCATTGTCTCTGGCAAAAGAAATGGGATATGAGCAGGTTGAACTAGGTGTTGTGGATGGCAATAATCGTGCTAAGCATCTTTATGAAAAGATGGGATTTGTTGAAACCGGCAAGACACTAAAGGCACTGAAGTATGATGATGGTAGTTACCGCGACGAGTATATGATGGTGAAAATGTTGTAGGAGCTAGAATAGGAGGGAAAATAATGAAGATAGAACATATTGCAATGTATGTTAACGATTTAGAAGGGGCCAGAGATTTTTTCGTTAAGTATCTGGAAGGTAAATCCAACGATGGATATCACAATATAAAAACCGATTTCCGTTCTTATTTCATTTCTTTTGACGATGGGGCGAGACTGGAACTGATGAATAAGCCAGAAATGGTGGATGGCCCCAAGCCATTGAATCGCACAGGATTTATTCATATCGCATTTTCGGTAGGAAGCAAAGAACGTGTTGATGAGTTGACAAAGCTCCTCAATGAGGATGGTTACGATATAGTCAGCGGCCCAAGAACAACTGGTGATGGCTATTATGAAAGCTGCGTTGTCGCAATCGAGGGCAATCAGATTGAGATAACAGTTTGATGAGATGCAGGAGAAAGCTTGTATCATTAATTTGGCTTCATAATTCGTGGCTGGAGGAGATATTTAGTTAAGTTAAAATATGAAAATCTGTATTTCACTTAAAAAGCGCTAGAGCAGTTAAGTGAATATATAAAAAATATAAATAAACTTAAAATAAGTTAAAATATTTTAAATAAAGTTAAGTCGATTATTAGGTAATCAAAAATTCACTTAATAAACAATGTGATTGAGTTAAGTTTATTTTGCTTATTACATAATAAACTTAAGAAGCAGAAGATTTAAGATGAAAAAGTTAAGTTTATTTTGAGATATTTTTAATACACTTAATGCCATGTTTCATTTTTAAGTGAGAATTACTAAGTTTTTAGATTCACTTAACTTTTATTCAATTTGCATGTAAGTGAATTTGGAGATTTCAGTAATTCACTTAACTCGGCTCCAGAAGGAGATATTTTAATTACAATTAGACAGATGGGGATGACTTTTGGATAATAAAACAAGATGATTGCCATAAAAAAGACATAAGAAAGAATATACAATATGATAGAGACTAGAACAATAGAATTAACAAACATGGCAGATGCCATAAAAATATATAATTCTAATACAGATTTTCTAATTCATCATTTAGGGGAAGATCATATAGATGAAAGTTTCCTTAAAAATGAGCTTGAAGAAATGCTAGCCCATGGTTTTACATCTAACTATTTATTTGTAGACAATGAACCAATCGGCATTCTTGACTATATGATAAATGCTGAAGGATATGTATATCTTTCTCTGATGATGATTACAAAGGAAAAGCAGAAAAAAGGTTTAGGTACAATTGTTTACAAATACTTTGAAAACTGGGTTCGTAATGAAGGTGCCAATATTATCAGAATTGATGTTGTTGATGACTATGAAAATAATGTACTCCCATTCTGGGAGAAGATGGGTTTTGTAACAAAGAAACGTGATGAATTGACTTGGGGCAATAAGAAATCATCAGTCACAGTTATGGAGAAGGTATTATAAATGCAGAAAAATGGATGTGTGAAAGTCGGTAATACAGATATGTATTATGTGGCTTTCGGAGAAGGAAAAAAGAATCTAGTAGTATTGCCGGGATTGTCTGATGGATTGTGGACAGTAAAGGGAAAAGCTATGCTTTTAGCAGGCTCTTACAAAAGGTTCTTTAGGGACTACACTGTGTACATGTTCAGCAGGAAGAATGAAATTCCTGAGGGTTATTCTATAGAAGATATGGCAGATGATCAGGCTCTTGCTATGAGAAATCTTGGCATAGAGCGAGCGATTGTGATGGGAGTATCCCAGGGAGGTATGATTGCACAATTCCTGGCAGCAAACCACTCTGAGCTGGTGGAGAAGTTGATTCTTGTGGTCACTGCACCATATGCCAATGAGACAATTAAAAGCGTTGTTACAAAATGGATAGAAATGACCCAAAACGCGTCCCATACAGAGCTAATGCTGGATACTGCAGAGAAAGTCTATACCAAGGAATTCAACGAGAAGAACAAAAGATACCTTCCATTGGTAGCCAGATTTACAAAGCCTAAAAATTACGACAGGTTTTGCAAAAACGCATATGCGATACTGGATTTTGATGCAAGGCAGGTCCTATCTAAAATAAAATGTCCAACATATATCATGTCAGGAAACTGTGACAACACTGTTGGAAATAATGCACCTTATGAGCTAAGGGATGCAATTGAGAATAGTGAAATGATTATCTTTGATGGCCTAGGACATGGCCTGTTTGAAGAGGATAAGAATTTTTACAATAAAGTATTTGAGTTTTGTGGAAGATAATTATAGAACGGAGGCTTGTATGATTGAAATAAGAGAATGCGACAACTATGAAGCAGCTAAGAATCTTATCCTGGAATATTCCAAAATCAAGGGCGCGGAGGCTTGCTTTGTATCACTGGACAAAGAATTAAAAGACTTGGAAGCTTTTTATGAAGGTGGCGCATTATTGTTAGGCTATGAAGACACTACACCAATTGCAACAATAGCCATCAAGAAGCTAAGTGATAATAATGCAGAAGCAAAAAGATTATACATAAAGCCTGAACATCGAGGGAAAGGTTACGCTAGGCACATGCTCAATGCGATGTTAGATAAATGCCGAGATTTACAGTTCAAAGAGGTTAGATTTACTACAAAACCAGAAGTTATGAGCATAGGTTATGCTCTCTATAAGAAAATGGGATTTGAGGAACTCGAAAATAACGAAGGAACAGTATCAATGCGGATGGTGTTCGATGATTAGATTTAGAAAAAATCTACGAGCCACCACTGCGATTGTACAAAAACGTCTTAAAATGTTACACTTAGAAGTAGCGTCTTGAGACGTTTTTTCTTATGTTAATAGCAGAAAGGATTGATATAGATGAAAGTAGTATTTATGGGTACACCGGATTTTGCGGTGGAGACATTAAAGGCAATATACGAAGCAGGACACGAAGTTATTCTTGCAGTATCCCAGCCAGATAAGCCAAAGGGACGTAGCGGAAAGCTTCAGCCTACTCCAGTAAAGGAATTCGCAGTGGAGCATGGCATTCCAGTTTATCAGCCAGTTAAAATCAGAGCGGAGGAGTCAGTTGAATATTTACGTCAGTATGAGGCAGATGTATTTGTTGTAGCTGCATTTGGACAGATTCTTCCAAAGGTTATTCTTGATATGCCACGCCTTGGCTGTGTAAATGTACACGGATCACTTCTTCCAAAGTATCGTGGCGCAGCGCCAATTCAGTGGGCTGTTATCAATGGAGAAAAGATTTCAGGAAATACAACAATGCTTATGGGACCAGGCCTTGACGATGGCGATATGCTTCTTAAGTCAGAGATTGAGCTTGCAGCAGATGAGACAGGCGGTAGCCTTTTTGATAAGCTTGCTCTTGATGGAGGAAAGCTTGCAGTTAAGACAATCGAAGCTCTTGATAGAGGCGAAATCACACCAATTCCTCAGGATGAATCACAGGCTACACACGTAGGCATGATTTCAAAGGACATGGGAAATATTGATTGGGCTAAGCCAGCTGAGGAAATCGAGCGTCTTATCAGAGGACTTAATCCATGGCCATCAGCATTTACATTTGTAAATGGAAAGCAGCTGAAGCTTTGGAAGGCAACTGTAGTTGATAAATCAGGTGAGGCTGGAACAGTTATAGATGTTAATAAAAACGCATTTACGATAGCTTGCGGAAGCAAAGCTCTTGAGATAAATGAACTTCAGCTTGAGGGCAAAAAGCGTATGGCAGCAGGTGATTTCCTTAGAGGTTATCAGCTAGAGCTTGGTGCCAAATTATCAAATAGTAAGAATTAATTAGAGGATATTTGATGTCAGATAACAATAAGATAAATACGAGAATGATTGCTTTTGAAACTCTACTTGAGATTCTTGAGCATGGTCAGTTCTCACATATATATTTAAAAGCTGTTTTAGATAAATACGCTTATCTTGATAAAAACGAGAGAGCCTTTATCACACGTCTTGTAAACGGCACAGTGGAGCAGAAACTTCAGCTTGATTACATCATCGACAGCTTTTCAAAAACAAAGGCTAAAAAAATGAAGCCTGTGATTCGCACCATTATGCGAATGGGGGCTTATGAAATCTTTTACATGGATTCAGTTCCAGATTCTGCAACTTGCAATGAATACGTTAAGATTGCAAAGAAGAAAGGTTTCACTGGCTTGTCAGGATTTGTTAACGGAGTACTAAGAAACATTTCCAGGCAGAAAGCAGAGGTTAAGTTTACAGATTTGTGCACAAAGTACTCTATGCCACAGTGGATTGTGGACAAGTGGACTGCAGACTATGGTCCACAGCAGACAGAAGAAATTCTTAAGGGATTCTACGAACCACAGGATCTTTGTATCAGGGTTAACCTTAGCAAAGTGACTAAGGAAGAATTGAAAGAGAAGCTGGAAGCCAGAAACATTTCAGTACGTATATGCGATACAATCGACAGCGCATGTTACATTAATGGATATGATTCTCTGACAAGTATTCCAGAGTTTAATCAAGGTCTTTTCTATATTCAGGATTATTCTTCTCAGCTTGTCCCATACAGGGCAGGCATCAAGGATACAGATAAAGTCATTGATGTGTGTGCAGCACCAGGAGGCAAGGCGCTTCATGCAGCACAGATTGCTTCAAAAGGAAGCGTAGAAGCTAGAGACCTTACAGATGCAAAGGTTTCTATCATAAATGAAAACATACAAAGAACTGGGGCAACCAACATCACTGCAAAGCAGTGGGATGCCACAGAATTTGACCAAGCAGCAGAAAATCAGTATGATGTGGTAATTGCTGATTTGCCATGCTCTGGTCTTGGTATTATCAGAAAGAAACCGGACATTAAATACAACCAGACAGCAGAAAGCTTGAATGAGCTGGTACAGCTTCAGGCAAATATTCTAGATACTGTTTGCAAGTATGTTAAAGCCGGTGGAACATTGTGCTATAGCACTTGTACTATTAATAAAGATGAAAACGAAAATCAGGTAAACAACTTCTTGTCATCACATAAGGAGTTTACAATGGTTAACATGGAACAGCTATTGCCTGATTCTAGTCACGATGGATTTTTTATATGTGTAATGAAAAAGAACTAGTAGACCTTAGGTCACTAAATTTAAACGAACTAACAGAATTTGTTACAGCAGACTTGGGAGAGCCAAAGTTTAGAGCAAAGCAGCTTTATGAGTGGATGCATCAGCATTTGGCGCAGGATTATGACGAAATGAAAAACATTCCAAAGTCTCTCAAGGAAAAGCTGGCAGACAGATGCAACTACCATCCATTGAAGCAGATCGATTTGCAGGTTTCAAAAATCGATGGTACTCGCAAATATCTTTTCGAACTATATGATGGAGAAATGGTAGAGAGCGTTTGGATGAGCTACAAGCATGGCAACTCTGTATGTATCAGCTCTCAGGTTGGATGTAAAATGGGATGCCGTTTCTGTGCATCTACACTCAACGGATGGGTGAGAAACCTGACAGCTTCAGAGATGCTCGGACAGATATATGCCATCCAAAGGGATACAGGAGAGCGTGTTTCAAACTTGGTTGTTATGGGCACAGGCGAGCCAATGGACAACTATGATAATATAGTTAAATTTGTTAGACTATTATCAGATGAAAATGGACTGAATATCTCTCAGCGAAATATTACAGTCAGCACATGCGGTATTGTTCCTCGCATAAAGCAGCTTGCAGATGAGGATTTGACAATCACACTTGCCATTTCCTTACATGCACCAAATCAGCAGAAGCGAGCAGAGCTTATGCCAATTGCAAACAAGTATGAGATTCATGAGCTAATCGATGCTTGTGAGTACTATTTCAACAAGACAGGTCGAAGAATTACTTTCGAATATTCGCTTGTTGGTGGCGTCAATGATAGAGACCAGGATGCCACAGAATTAGGTGAATTAATAGGCCACCTTAACTGCCATGTAAACCTCATTCCGGTGAACCCAATCAAGGAGCGTGATTTCGTTTCACCAAGCATGGACAGGGCCTACGCATTCCAAAAAAAGATTGAAAAATACGTGAATAATGCTACTATTAGAAGGGAAATGGGTCGCGATATTGACGGGGCCTGTGGACAACTTAGAAAGCGAACAATGGACGCAAAAGACGCTTCGAAAGGGACTACTTAATGATAAGCTATGAAAAAACTGATGTCGGTGTCAAGAGAAAGGTAAATCAAGACACTATCTATGCATCTGACACAAGGGTTGGAAAGCTTCCAAACCTTTACATTGTGGCCGATGGCATGGGTGGAGAATTGGCAGGTGATTATGCTTCTGCAAAATGCGTGGAAATCATAATTGATTCAATTACCAATTCAAATGAGCTTGAGACTGTCCGAATCTTAGAGCAGGCAATTCAGACAGCAAACAATCGCATATTTACAGAGTCTCATAAGGATTCTAGCAAAACTGGTATGGGGACCACTTTGGTCTTGGCTACAGTTTTCGACGGACATCTTTATGTGGCAAATGTGGGTGATAGTAGACTCTATGTTGCTAATGGAGCAATGTTGAAGCAGGTTACAAAGGACCACTCTGTTGTTGCTGAACTAGTTAGAACTGGTGAGTTAGATAAAGACGATGCTAAATATGACAAACGTAAGAACATGATTACTCGAGCTATCGGAGCTGAGGAAACTATTACACCAGATTATTTTGATGTGGAAATCAGCGGTAATGAACACATCCTTCTTTGCTCAGATGGATTGACCAATATGGTTGAGGATCAGGAAATCTATGAGATTCTCACATCTGAGGAAACCATAGAAAGCAGGGCAAACAAGCTCGTTGAGCGTGCTAATGCAAATGGTGGCAAAGACAATGTTTCAGTTATTATTATTGAATAAGAAATAGGTTGTATAAAGGAGAATACATGATTACACAAGGCGTATTTATAGCGGATAGATATGAAGTAATAGATAGAGTTGGATCAGGCGGAATGTCTGATGTTTATCGTGCAAAGGATCACATTCTTGGCCGTGAAGTTGCAATAAAGATTTTAAAACAGGAATTTTCCGAGGATGCTACATTTGTAGCAAAGTTCAGAACTGAGGCTCAGTCAGCAGCAGGTCTTGAACATCCAAATATCGTTAATATATATGATGTAGGTTCTGAAAACGGAATGTACTTCATCGTTATGGAGTATGTAGAAGGTATTACTCTCAAGACATACATCGAGAAAAAGGGACAGCTCAATTTTAAGGAAGCTATCTCAATTGCCATCCAGGTTGGACGTGGTATCGAGGCTGCCCATCAAAAGGGCATTATCCATCGTGATATCAAGCCTCAGAACATTATCATTTCCACAGAAGGAAAGGTTAAGGTTACAGATTTTGGTATTGCTCATGCAGCAAGCTCAAACACAATCCACGCTGATGTGATGGGCTCAGTTCACTATTCATCACCAGAGCAGGCTAGAAACGGTTTTGTTGATGGAAAGAGTGATATTTATTCACTGGGTATTGTTATGTACGAAATGGTTACAGGCCGTGTCCCATTCGATGGAGACAATACAGTAGCAATCGCAATCCAGCATTTACAGGAGGAGATGGTAGCACCTTCAGCATATGCACCAGACCTTCCTATTTCACTTGAGAAAATCATCCTCAAGGCTACAATGAAGTCACCAGATAGAAGATATCCAACTATCTCTGACATGCTTATGGATTTAAAGAAAGCACTTGTTAGCCCTAATGAGGATTTCGTTACAATCGTTGGCGCAGCAGACCTTGGTCAGACAAAGGTTATGCCAAAGGTTCCAGCTGAGTCAGAGGAATCAATCACAAAGAAGGCTGCAGCAGCTCTTATCTTTGATGATGATTACGATGAAGAAGAAGAGTATTACGATGATGACGAATACTATGATGACGACGATTACTATGACGATGATGACGAGGATGAAGAAGATTCTAAGATGGATAGAATCATGACATTCGCAGGCATCGGTGTTGGTGTTGCTATTGTAGCTATTCTTGTAGCAATTCTTGGAAATGTTTTTGGTGTTTTCAATTTTGGTGCAAAGAAAGTAACAATGGTAAATGTTGTTGGTTCATCTTATGAGTCAGCAGTTGAACAGCTTGAAGGCCTTGGCCTTGATTCAGAGGAGAACATCGTTGTTTCATATGAGGAAAATGACGATTACGAAGATGGAACTGTTATCTATCAGTCAGTAGCAGAGGGCGAGGAGTTCTCTCTCAAGGATACATTAAGACTTACTGTTGCAGGTGAAGATACATCAAGCAGCTCAGATGATTCATCATCTAGCTCATCAGACTCAAGCTCTGGAGATTCTAGTAGCTCAAGTAGTTCAAGCAGCTCAAGTAGCTCTAGTAGCTCAAGCAAGGACAGCTCATCTACTTCAACAGATTCAGATTCTACAGTTGCAGTACCAAGTGTAGTTGGTCTTTCTCAGGCTGAAGCTACAACAGTTTTGGATGCAAAGGGAATCGTTGTTACAAGCACAACACAGGAATACTCAGATGATGTTGCTTCTGGTTCAGTAATTAGCCAGTCAATTGAAGCTGGTGAAATGGTTGCTCCAAACACAAGCATTACACTTGTAATCAGCAAGGGCAAGAAAGAGACTACATACAGCTACACAGTTTCAAACCCATTTGATGGTCCATGCACATACTCAATTGCAGAGACAAACCAGTCAGGTAATATTCCAAAGAATGGTGCAATCAACATTAGCAATTCACCAAAGTCTTCACTTACTATTACATTGACTTACACTCCTACAATTACTGCATCAGATGGAAGTACAGTAGCTCTTGATGACCAAACTGAAACCAAAACCGAAACTATACAGGGTACAGTTGAGCAATAATGACAGGAAAAATAATTAAAGGTATCGCCGGGTTCTACTACGTATACGTAGAGGACCAGGGCGTATACGAGTGCAAGGCCAAGGGGGCCTTCAGAAAAGATAAAATAAAGCCTTTGGTAGGAGATGATGTCACAATTGACGTCATCTCTTCCGAGGAAATGACGGGCAATGTTATAAGCATTTTGCCGCGAAAGTCTGAGCTTATCAGACCGGCTGTTGCAAATGTTGATCAAGCATTGCTCATTTTTGCAACTAAAAATCCTGAGCCAAATCTTAATCTTTTAGACAGATTCTTGTGTATGATGGAGGAGCAGGATTTGCCTATCGTCATCTGCTTCAACAAAGAAGACATAGCAGACGAGGGCTTTGAAGAAAGAATGCGAGCTACTTACGAAAAAGCAGGATACAAGGTTATTTTCTGTTCTGCAAAAAACGATGAGGGCATTGACGGCATTCGAGAAATATTAAAGGGAAAAACATCTACCGTGGCGGGGCCATCCGGTGTAGGTAAAAGTTCAATCGTCAATAAATTGACTGAAGGCCAGACCATGGAAACAGGAGAGGTTTCTGAAAAAATCGGTAGAGGAAAACATACGACACGTCATTCCGAGCTTTTATATTTAGGTGACGACACATTCATTATGGACACACCAGGTTTCTCATCTTTGTTTGTACCAAAGATTGAGCCTGTGGATTTATATACCTTATTTCCTGAGTTCATAGAGCCTGCATCTTACTGCAAATTTACAGGATGCGCTCATGACAAGGAGCCAAGTTGTGGTGTCAAAGATGCAGTGGCATCTGGTGAAATCGCAGCCAGCAGATACGAGAACTACCTTCAGATTTATTCTGAAATGGTTAATGAAAGGAATAATAAATACAGGTAATGATTATGGAAAAATGTTTAGCACCTTCAATTTTGTCAGCGGATTTTGGAATTTTAAAACAACAGCTAGAAGTCATTGATGAGGCAGGAGCGCAGTACGTTCATTTCGATGTAATGGACGGAGTTTTTGTGCCAAGCATCAGCTTTGGACTTCCTGTTCTAAAGACAATTCGTAAATACACAGACAGAATGATGGATGTGCATTTGATGATAGCAGATCCTGAGCGTTACGTTAAGGATTTTGCTGAGGCAGGAGCGGATATTATTACAGTTCATGCTGAGGCTTGTAAGCATTTGGATGCAACGATTGAATTGATTAAGGCCAGTGGTGCTATGGCCGGTGTAGCAATCAATCCAGCAACTCCACTTAGTGCAATTAGCCATGTTTTGGAAAAGGTAGATATGGTTCTTATCATGACAGTTAACCCAGGTTTTGGTGGACAGTCACTGATTCCATACACACTTGATAAAGTAAGAGAGCTATCACAGCTTTTGAACCAAAAGGGATTAAAGATTGATATCGAAGTTGATGGTGGCATTAACAAAGATACTATTGAGGATGCTTTAGATGCAGGAGCCAATATTATCGTAGCTGGCTCAGCTGTGTTTAACGGCGATATTTCAGCAAACGTAGAAACTCTTATGGAGAAAATGCGATGATAGCAATTATTGGTGGCGGTAGCATCAATAAGAATTTCATAAGCGAATTCATAAGCCAGCTTGATGAAGCTTCGCTAAGTATAATTGCCTGCGACAGTGGATATGAAAACTGCCTTGATTTAGGGGTAGAGCCAGATGTCGTTATTGGCGATTTCGATTCCATATCAAAGGATGCGTACGAAAAGCTTCAGCATAGCAATGCCGAGGTTATCAAGCTCAATCCTGTAAAGGATGATACAGATATTGAGGCTGCGCTGAATATAGCTGTGCGTAAGTCGATGGTAGGGGATTTCATTTATCTTTTAGGCGCCACAGGAAAGCGCCTAGACCACTTCCTTGGAAATGTAAATCTTCTTGGCATGGGTTGTTTGAAGCAGCGCAAGGTTGTTATTGTAGATGAGTATAATTATATTCAAATGATTTCCGCTGGTCAGACTCTAAGCCTTAGCAGAGAGGGAGAGGAAGCACAATTTGGTCATTATGTTTCGATATTCTCTTATGGCGGCAAGGCTGCTGGAGTGACCATGACAGGATTCAAATATCCTTTGGAAAATGCCACTATAGAAGGATTTAATACTTTGACAGTTAGTAACGAACTAATAGAATCGGTTGGTAGTATTACATTAAAAGAAGGATATTTAATAGTGTGTGAAACAAGAGATGCAATTTAGCATCTCTTTTTTAATGAGAAGATTTCTTAATAAGCATAAAAAGACTAAACACCTATTGACCTAGTAGGTATTTGGTGATATCTTCATTAACAGACTAGGTTACTAGGTAAAAGGAGAAACTTAGAATAATGTTAAAGAAAGGTAGTAGTTATGTTTGTATATGCAGATAATGCAGCGACAACAGCTGTTAGTAAAAAAGTAGTGGATGCTATGCTTCCATATTTCACAGAAGTTTATGGAAATCCATCAAGCCTTTATTCGGTAGGTCAGAAGGCTAAGGAAGTATTAGAAGAATCGAGAGAAAAGGTGGCAGCTATTTTAGGTGCCAAACCAAGAGAAATATATTTCACATCAGGCGGAAGCGAGGCAGATAATCAGGCTATCATGTCTGCAGCAAAAGCAGGTGCTAAGAAGGGCAAAAAGCACATTATTTCATCGAAGTTTGAGCACCATGCAGTGCTTCATACACTTCAGGCATTGGAGAAGGAAGGCTTTGAAATCACACTTGTGGATGTACATGAAAATGGTGTGGTAGATCCAAAGGAAATCGAGGATGCGATTCGTGAGGATACAGCACTTGTAACTATCATGTACGCTAACAATGAAATCGGAACAATCCAGCCAATTGCTGAAATAGGAAGAATCTGTCGAGAGAAGAAAGTATGGTTCCATACAGATGCAGTTCAGGCAATTAGCCATGTCCACATCAATGTCGAAGAACAGAATATTGATATGCTTTCAATTTCTGCTCACAAGTTTCATGGCCCAAAGGGTGTAGGTGTACTTTATGTCAAGGGCGGAATACCTGTATCTAACGTAATCTATGGTGGCGCCCAGGAAAGAGGAAAGAGAGCAGGCACAGAAAACCTTGCAGGCATTGTAGGACTTACTGTTGCACTTGAGGACGCAGTTGCAAATATCGATGCAAATAATGAGCGTCTTGCACCTCTTCAGGAAAGACTTATCCAAGGATTATCCCAGATTCCTTACTCTGAGTTAAATGGAGACAGACATGCCAGAGTAACATCAAATGTTAACTTCTGTTTCGAGGGAATTGAGGGAGAGTCACTTTTATTGTTACTTGATGATAAGGGTGTAGCAGTTTCATCAGGCTCAGCTTGTACATCGGGCTCATTAGATCCAAGTCATGTACTTCTTGCAATCGGTAGACCACACGAAGTAGCTCACGGCTCACTAAGAATTTCACTTGGCGAGGATGCAACAGAAGAGCAGGTGGACTACATTATTAAATCTGTTTCAGAGGTGATTGAGTACCTTAGAAGCTTTTCACCATTCTGGGGTGATTTAATTAGCGGCAAGAGAAATCACGTATTTGCAGAGCACAAAGAAATTGCTTAAAAACACAAGAGAGAAGGAGTAGAAAGATGGCATTATATAGTGAAAAGGTCATGGACCATTTTAGAAACCCAAGAAATGTAGGAGTTATTGAAGACGCCGATGGAGTAGGTGAAGTTGGAAATCCAGTCTGTGGCGATATCATGAAAATATATCTTAAGATTAATGATGAACAGATTATCGATGACGTTAAGTTTGAGACATTTGGATGTGGTAGCGCCATTGCATCAAGCTCAATGGCAACAGAACTTATTATGGGAAAGCCGGTATCAGAAGCTTTACAGCTTACTAACAAGGCTGTTACTGAGGCACTAGATGGGCTTCCACCACACAAGCTTCACTGTTCAGTTCTTGCTGAAGAAGCAATAAAATCTGCTGTAAAGGACTACTACGACAAAAATGACATAGAGTACGATCCAGCAGATTTTCCTGAAGAGCATGATTGTGAAGCTTGTCACGTAAACTAAGCTTCGTTTACAAGATCACTGAGTTTCTTCCCATAGAAGAAATCACGTTCTAACAAATAAAACTCGGTCCACATAGGAAGAGTTCTGCATACACCTTCACGAGGGCAGTCTGTTGCACCGTCGGCCAAACAAGCCACAGGAGCAAGGCTGCCTTCAAGCAATTCTATAATCTCGCCAATAGAATATTCCTCCGGCTTTCTAGTAAGACGATATCCACCGCCTTTACCGCTGACACCAGCCACAAGGCCACCCTTAACCAATTCCTTAACTATAATCTCCAAATATTTCTTAGAAATATCCTGACGCTCAGCAATATCCTTAAGCGGAATATAAGCCTCGCTATCCTGCTGCGCCAAGTCTATCATTACACGAAGTGCATATCTACCTTTAGTACTAAACATAACGTACCTCCTTAATAACACTATAATAACCTAGGTAAATAGGCAAATCAAGGGGGATTAGGTGGATGGTGGCGTTGCTATAGGTTTTGTTGATAACGGTGTATAGGAAACCTTGATTATAAAACCTATTGACCTAGTAGGTAATAAGAGATAAGATATCACACATAACAAGAAAGGAGGTAGCAAATGAAAAACATATTGTGTTTTGGAGATTCAAATACATATGGTCTTCGCCCAGATAACGGGGATAGATACGGCAGTGATATACGCTGGACAGGAATTCTTTCAAAGAAGCTTGGTACCTCCGACTACAGAGTTGTTGAGGAAGGGTTGTGTGGAAGGACTACAGTGTTTGAGGATAAGACAAGAATCGGCAGAAACGGTTCATTATATCTTCCAGTATTTTTAGAGTCACATTATCCAATAGACACGGTGGTGTTGATGCTTGGTACAAATGATTGTAAATCGATTTACAATGCATCATCAGTTGTTATTGGCCGCGGGATAGAAATTCTTCTGAAACAGATTAGGTCATATAAGAAGGATATGGAAATAATCCTGGTGTCACCTATTCACTTGGGAGAAAAGGTATGGCAGAACAATTATGATCCGGAATTCAATGAACACTCTGTAGTGATTTCTAAAGAATTGAAAGCAGTCTTTAGAAAGCTTGCCGAGGAGTATGACTGTAAGTTTTTGGCAGCATCTGATGTGGCGAAGCCATCAGAATTGGATCAGGAGCACATGGACGCCAAAAGCCATGAGTTACTGGCGGGAGCTATATATGAAAAGTTGGTAAAAATATAAGAATAGAAAGAGGACGATTATTATGAAAAACAACTTACTTAAGAAATTATCAAGCGGATTACTTATTACAGCACTTACAGCTACAGCTTTTGTTGGATGCGGAAATTCAAGTGCAGATGGGGGAGAGGAAATAAAGGACGCAAGTGTGGAAGCAGGCGCAGATGCTGCTGATTCGAATGCAGGTTTCAGGACACTTGATGAAATCAAGGAAAGCGGAACAATCAACATCGGCGTGTTCTCAGACAAGAGCCCATTTGGTTATGTAGATGAGAATGGCGAGTATGCAGGATACGATGTTTATTTTGCAGAGAGAATTGGTGAGGACCTTGGTGTTGAGATTAACTACGTATCAACAGAAGCTGCAAACAGAATTGAGTACCTTCAGACAGGAAAGGTTGATATCATTCTTGCAAACTTTACTGTAACAGAAGAGAGAGCTCAGGAGGTTGATTTCGCACTTCCATACATGAACGTTGCACTTGGCGTTGTATCACCTTCAGATGCAGTTATCGAGAGCCTTGATGACATAGGTGAGGATGATCAGGTAATTGTTATTTCTGGTACAACAGCAGAGACATACCTTACAAAGAACTATCCTGATATCAAGCTTCAGAAGTACGATGCATATGCAGAGGCAAAGACAGCATTTGAGAACGGCAACGGCGTAGCATGGGCAAACGACAATACAGAGGTTATCGCATTTGCGATAGAGAATGAAGGATACACAGTAGGTATTCCAGAGCTTGGTGACCAGGATACAATCGCTCCAGCTGTAACAAAGGGCAATGAGACACTTCTCAACTGGCTCAACGAAGAGCTTGATACTCTTGGCGATGAGAACTTCTTCCACGCTGATTATGAGGCAACTCTTCTTGATACATACGGTGCTGACTACGAAGATACTCTTGTAGTAGAGCAGTAAGATTCCTAAAGAAAATTTGAAAGGCTATTTATTTAGTAATGGATATAAGTATTCTTAGAGAATATATTCCACTATATAAAGAAGCACTTTTACTTACAATGAAGATAGGATGGCAGGGCATATTAATGAGTCTAATCATTGGACTTGTGGGCTCTGCTATCCTGCATTTTAAAGTGACCGTGCTTAAAGCAATTATTGGAATATATATTGAAATTTTTAGAAACACACCACTTTTGGTTCAATTGTTTTTTATCTACTTTGCATTGCCAAAGGTAGGAATCAAAATAACTGCAGAGACATGCGGTGTTCTAGGACTTGGACTTCTAGGTGGAGCCTATATGATTGAAACCTTTAGAAGTGGTCTGGAAGCAATTCCTGTGATACAAACTGAAAGCGCATATAGCCTTGGTATGAGTGAGTACCAGACATTGTGGCATGTAGTTTTGCCTCAGGCGATTTCTATCAGCGTGCCAGGAATTTTGGCTAACGTGATATTCCTGCTTAAAGAGACTTCTGTGTTCTCAACAATCAGCCTTATGGATTTGATGTTTACAGCAAAGGATTTAATAGGAATGTACGCAAAGACGATAGAGTGCCTCTTTCTTTTGGTTGTATTCTACCTGATAATGCTCCTTCCAGTATCAATCATAGGAGCGATTGTTGAAAGGAGGTTGCGCTATGGCCAGTTTGGGGATTGATGTTTTATTCAAAGGGACGAACTTTATCAGATTGCTTCAAGGCCTGTGGGTTTCAATTGAAATCAGCCTTATATCCGTTGCAATTAGCATTTTACTTGGACTTGTTGTCGGTGTATTGATGACAGTCGATAATAAGATTTTAAAAGCTGTTTTGAAGCTATATCTTGAAACAGTAAGAATCATGCCGCAGATGGTGCTTCTTTTCATTGTGTATTTTGGAACCACCAGAGTCTTTGGTTGGGACTTATCTGCGGAGGCTTCAGCAATATTTGTATTCACATTCTGGGGCACAGCGGAGATGGGAGATTTGGTAAGAGGTTCTATAAAAAGCATTCCTCGGATCCAATTTGAATCTGCATATGCTCTTGGAATGGATAAGCTTCAGACCTATTTTTACATAATACTGCCACAGACAATAAGACGTTTGATTCCACTATCAATCAATCTTATAACCAGAATGATTAAGACAACATCACTGGTAATGATGATTGGTATTGTGGAGGTTTTGAAGGTAGGGCAGCAGATTATCGAAGCAAACAGAAACACTTCACCAAATGCTGCATTTGGCGTGTTTGGGGTTGTTATGCTTATGTATTTCCTTGTTTGCTGGCCAATCAGTAGACTTAGTATTTATTTGGAGAAAAGGTGGGCGTAATGAGCGAATTATTAAAGGTTACACATTTACATAAGGAATTTGGAAATAATGTTGTTTTGAAAGACATCAACCTTTCTGTAAAAAGAGGAGAGGTTGTAGTAATCATCGGACCATCAGGCTGTGGTAAAAGTACATTCTTAAGATGCTTGAATGGTTTGGAGGAAATTCAGGGAGGCATAATTACCGTTGAT
>JAEEGH010013264.1_pt1 | contig 18314 bp, 15 predicted proteins | sample 9134181 | NCBI WGS metagenome assembly JAEEGH01 (sample SAMN16246544, study PRJNA631951) | gut metagenome | biome: gut microbiome; feature: rumen; material: DP-attached | host: Bos | place: Iran: Karaj | collected 2018-10 | reverse complement strand
GGTCTTGAGATGGCCTCAGTGCCTCTGGCCTGTATGGTGGCCTTCGATAAGAATAAGAACAGTGCCGAGGGTGCCGCCAAATACATCCTCGTGGCAACGTTTTCCAGTGGCGTGATGCTGTTCGGTATCTCGTTCATCTACGCCGCTACAGGTACACTCTACTTCGACGATGTTGCCGCTACGATTACTGCCGAGCCACTGACCATCATGGGTCTGGTGTTCTTCTTCAGCGGTCTGGGCTTTAAGATCTCACTGGTGCCCTTCCACTTCTGGACGGCCGACACCTATCAGGGTGCGCCAACACCGGTGACGGGCTATCTGAGTGTCATCTCCAAGGGTGCCGCAGCCATCACGCTGTGCATCATCCTGATGAAAGTGTTCCAGCCGATGGTTGAGTACTGGGACTATATGCTCTATATCGTCATCGTACTCTCCATCACGGTGGCCAACCTGTTTGCCATCCGTCAGAACGAACTCAAACGATTCATGGCATTCTCGAGTATCTCGCAGGCCGGTTATATCATGCTCGCCGTTGTTGGCAACAATCAACTCGGCGTGGCTGCGCTGACCTACTATGTGCTTGTCTATATAGTCGCCAATATGGCTGTCTTCACCGTCATCAACGTGGTGGAGCGCAATAACGACGGACGCACCGATATGGCTGCCTACAACGGTTTCTACCAGACCAACCCCAAGTTGTCGTTCCTGATGACTCTGGCTCTGTTCTCGTTGGCAGGTATCCCGCCGTTCGCCGGTATGTTCTCGAAGTTCTTCGTGTTCATGTCTGGCGTGCAGAACGGTGATCCCGCAGCCTATTTCGTCGTCTTCATTGCCTTGGTCAACACAGTAGTGTCACTCTACTACTACCTGCTTATCGTCAAGGCCATGTATATCACGAAGACCGACAGTCCGCTGCCAACCTTCCAAAGCGACGAAGGTACGAAGATTGCCCTTGGCATCTGCACCGCAGGCATCGCTCTCTTCGGCATTGTCAGTTGCATCTACGAGTGGATTGCCGCTGCGGGAATTTGAACAATAATCACTTAAAAACAAGAATGAATATATGACTACAGGTAATGTCCGGCCGGCTGATATGGAGCGCATCACGACGCCCGCCTTGGCCCAGAAGTACATTGACGAACAGATTAAGGAGCTCCGTGCTCAGATTGGTGACAAGAAAGTGCTGTTGGCACTGTCGGGAGGTGTAGACTCTTCGGTAGTGGCTGCGCTATTGATTAAGGCTGTGGGTAAGCAGCTGGTGTCGGTGCATGTCAATCACGGACTGCTGCGCAAGGGAGAACCCGAACAGGTGGTTCGCGTGTTCCGCGATGAGTTGAACGCCAACCTGGTGTATGTGGATGCTACCGACCGTTTCCTCGACAAACTGGCAGGTGTGGCTGATCCTGAGCAGAAACGCAAGATCATCGGTGCAGAGTTCATACGTGTGTTTGAGGAGGAGGCCCGTAAGCTGGAGGGTATCAGCTTCCTGGCTCAGGGTACGATCTATCCCGACATCGTGGAGTCTGGTCCCGTCAAGTCACACCACAATGTGGGCGGTTTGCCCGAGGATATGCAGTTTGAACTGGTGGAGCCCATCAAGCTGCTGTTTAAGGACGAGGTTCGCGTGGTAGGCAAGGAACTCGGTCTGCCCGACAATATGGTGTATCGTCAACCCTTCCCCGGACCCGGTCTGGGTGTGCGCTGTACAGGTGCCATTACGCGTGACCGTCTGGAGGCGCTGCGCGAGAGCGATGCCATCCTGCGCGAGGAGTTTGCCATGAACGGCCTCGAAGGTAAGGTCTGGCAGTACTTCACCATCGTGCCCGACTACAAGTCGACAGGTGTGAAGGACAACAAGCGTAGCTGGGACTGGCCGGTGATCATTCGTGCCGTCAACACCCGCGACGCGATGACTGCAACGATTGAGGAGATTCCATACGAACTGCTCCATCACATCACGAAGCGCATCATCACCGAGGTGCCTGGCGTAAACCGTGTTCTCTACGATCTTACGCCGAAACCTACTGGGACGATCGAGTGGGAGTGATTATTTGACGGAGGAACTTGGGGGTATATCCTTTACGCGACTTGGCTACCTGTTCAGGGGTGCCCGTGGAAAGGATTTGCCCCCCTTTTCGTCCTCCCTCGGGACCGATGTCAATGATCCAGTCGGCGAGTTTGATGACGTCGAGGTTGTGCTCGATGATGATGACGGTGTTGCCGCGATCTACGAGTTTCTGGAGTACGTCCATCAGGATTCGGATATCCTCGAAGTGCAGGCCGGTGGTGGGCTCGTCGAGGATGTAAAGCGTATGGCCGGTATCCTTTTTCGAGAGTTCTGTAGCGAGTTTCACGCGCTGGCTCTCACCTCCGGAGAGGGTGGTGGAAGGCTGGCCGAGCTTGATATAGCCGAGACCCACATCTTGGATGGTCTTGATCTTACGGAGGATGTCGGGCACGTTCTCGAAAAACTCCACCGCCATGTTGATGGTCATGTCGAGAACGTCGGCAATCGACTTGCCCTTATAGCGCACTTCTAGGGTCTCACGGTTATAGCGCTTGCCGTGACATACTTCGCAGGGCACCTGAATATCGGGCAGGAAGTTCATCTCGATGGTCTTGTAGCCGTTGCCGCCGCAGGTCTCACAGCGTCCGCCCTTGACGTTGAATGAGAATCTTCCGGGCTTGTAGCCCCGGATCTTTGCTTCGGGCAGGTTGACGAAGAGATTGCGGATGTCTGAGAAGACACCGGTATAGGTGGCAGGATTGGAGCGCGGCGTACGTCCGATGGGACTCTGGTCTACGTTCACGACCTTATCTATAAAGTTCAGACCCTCGATGCTGTCATAGGGCATCGGATTCTTCAGGCTGTGGTAGAAGTGCTGGGAGAGGATGGGCTGCAGGGTCTCGTTGATGAGCGTGGACTTGCCTGAGCCGCTGACACCAGTGACGAGGATGAGGCAACCGAGGGGGAACTCTACATCGACGTGTTTTAAGTTGTTGCCGGTACAGCCTTTCAGTATGAGACTTTGACCAGTACCTGTACGTCTTTGTGAAATGGGGATAGTCTTCGTCCCATTCAGATATTGGGCTGTCAGGGTGTCGGTCTTGAGCAGTTCGGCTGGTGTGCCTTGGAAGACGACATTGCCGCCCTTGCGTCCGGCTCGTGGACCGATATCAATGATGTAGTCGGCATTGAGCATCATGTCTTGGTCGTGCTCTACGACAATGACGGTGTTGCCCAGGTCGCGCAGTTCCTTCAGTGAGTGGATGAGCCGTTCGTTGTCGCGCTGGTGGAGTCCGATACTCGGCTCGTCTAAGATATATAACACATTGACGAGTTGTGAACCGATCTGTGTCGCCAGACGGATGCGCTGGCTCTCTCCGCCGGAAAGAGAGGCTGACTGGCGGTTGAGGGCGAGGTAATCGAGTCCCACTTCGAGTAAGAAGTCGAGACGCGTGCGGATCTCTTTCAGTATCTCGTGGGCAATCTGCTGTTGCTGATGGTCGAGATGGTCCTCCACATGGTCGAGCCATTCTCGGAGTTCGGAGATGTCCATCGAGGCAAGCTCGGAGATATTCTTGTCCCATATCCTATACGATAGAGCCTCGCGGTTGAGCCGCTGACCGTGACACTCTGGGCACTCGCATTCTGCCAGGAACTGGTCGGCCCACTTCTGTCCGGCGGCGCTTTCATCGTTATCCATCACGTTGCGCAAATATTTGATTATGCCGTCGAAGGCTACGAAGTAGTCGCTGTTGGTATGTACGAGCTCCTTGTCGATGCGCACATTCTCTAATGAGCCGTAGAGAATCTCCCTCATGGCATCGTCGGGGATGTCCTCAATAGGAGTCTTCAAATCACAATCGTTTTTCTTGAGAATGGCTTCCACCTGCCAGAATATCATTTGGTTCTTGTACTTGCCAAGGGGGACAATACCGCCGTCGTGGATGTTCTGCTTCTTGTCGGGGATGACTTTCGACAGGTCGATCTGATTGATGACTCCCAGTCCCTTGCAATGGGGACAAGCACCTTGAGGCGAGTTGAATGAGAAATTGTTAGGTGCTGGATCTGAGTAGCTTATGCCTGTTGTCGGACACATCAGACGTTTGGAGAAATGTTTGAGAATACCTGTGTCCTTATCGAGAATCATAATCAGTCCGTCGCCTTGTTTCATGGCAATAGAGACAGATTTCTTCAGTCGCTCCGAGGAGGGCTCTCCTACCTGCAACTTGTCGATGACCACCTCGATGTCGTGGTTTTTATACCTGTCCACCTTCATGCCTCTGACAATCTCCTGCATCTGACCATCGATGCGGATGTTCAGATAGCCTTTGCGGCGCATGGCCTCGAAGAGTTCGCGGTAGTGACCCTTACGGCTGTGTACGAGTGGCGCGAGGATGAAGATTTTCTTACCGGCATAGTCATGAAGGATCATGTCGATGACCTTTTCTTCTGTGTATTTCACCATTTCCTCGCCAGTAGCGTAGCTATAGGCATGGCCGGCCCGTGCAAAGAGCAGTCGAAGGTAGTCGTAGACTTCGGTCGTGGTACCTACGGTCGAACGCGGATTCTTATTGGTGGTCTTCTGCTCGATGCTGATAACGGGCGACAGACCGGTGATCTTGTCTACGTCGGGCCGCTCCATACCGCCGAGGAAATTACGGGCGTAGGCAGAGAAAGTCTCGATATAGCGGCGCTGTCCCTCGGCAAAGATGGTGTCGAAGGCCAGCGATGACTTGCCGGAGCCGCTTAGGCCGGTAATCACCGTCAGCGAGTTGCGGGGAATCTCTACGTCGATATTCTTCAGATTATGTACGCGTGCCCCGTAAACATTGATTTTTTCGTCCATTTTCACTTCTTCACTTCTTCATTATACCCTCTCAGCAGGTTCACATCCTTACGGATATTGTATTCCCGCCCGTCGGCACCCTTGGCCTTCACCAGTACGAAATAGGTGCCGTCGCTGACATCCTTTCCGTTATAGGTGCCATCCCAGCCCTCGGCGGGGTTCGTCCATTCGTAGAGCTTTTGGCCCCATCTGTTGAAGATGTACGCGTGGAACTCCACCAGACTTTGATATTCCTTGGCCTTGTAGATGTCGTTGATGTTGTCGCCGTTGGGCGAGAAGGCATTAGGGAAGGAGAGTTTGCTCTCGCTGACGGTGACGCGTATGACGGCTGAATCGAGCTGAAGCGTGTCGGTTCCGAGGTCTACGTAGAGCGTCACGCGGGTGGTGCCTGCCTTGGTAAACGTATATTCGGTATCCTCCTCGTAACGCACCATCAGGTCTTTAGCCTCGCCCTCCATGCGGAAGTGCCATTCGTAGACGGGTGTGAACCCTTCCATATCCGAGGGGTTGGCCTTGAAGGTGACGGTGAGCGGGGCCTGTCCGGCAAAATCGTCCGATGTCTCGACGACCGTTCCAGTCTCGTCGGTATAGGTGGCTGTCGGCATGACGGAAGGATAGACATCTTGCGCCGAAGCGTAAAGTGGCAAGAAAGCCGCAAAAGTGGCCAAAAATAGTTGTCTTATTCTCATTTTCTGATACATTATCGTGCAAAGATACTAAATAATTCATAATTATTGACTCCCTATTCACAATTATTTTGTACTTTTGTAGGCGAAATTGATAATTTTAGAGTTTATGACACGAGTTTTTAGATATTTTGTTGTGTTTGTGATGCTTTTCCTTGCTGTTGGAATCGCATCGGCACAGGTGAATGAATCCATTCGTGGTTTTCATAAGGTGAAGAAGAAGGAGACAATCTTCGGTATCTCCCGCATGTACGAAATCACCATCGATGAACTGATCAATGCCAATCCCGATATGAAAGAACCTGACTATGAGTTGAAGAAAGGTTCTGTCATTCGTATTCCATATCCCTCGAAGCAGACGGCTCCTGCCGCGCAGACCACGCAGCCCGCTACACAGGCTCCGACTGTCATCAGGGCAGGTGAACCCGAGAGGTCTTCCACTCGTGGCTTGAAAACCATCCGGCTAGGTGTGATGCTGCCCCTGCACGATGTCAATGGCGACGGTAAGCGTATGGTGGAGTATTACCGCGGCGTGCTGATGGCCTGCGACAGTGTGAAAAAACTCGGTATCTCTGTCGATGTGCATGCCTGGAACGCTGCTGAGGACGGTGATATCCGTCAGCTGCTTCTCGATGATGCCGCCTCGAAGTGCGACCTCATCATCGGTCCGCTCTATTCCAGTCAGATGGAGGTGCTTTCAAATTTTGTGGAGCGGCATGATATCCAGTTGCTGGTACCTTTCTCTATCAGTGCCCCGCAGCTGGCTACCAACCGCCACATCTTCCAGGTATGGCAGTCGCCTACCGATCAGAACGAGTCTGTCATCGGACATTTCATGGAGCGCTTCAAGGACTATCATCCCGTCTTCATCGACTGTAATGACTCCACCAGCAGGAAGGGTGCTTTCACCTCCGGCTTGCGCAGGCAGTTGGAGCAGCGAGGTGTTACCTATTCGCTGACGAACCTGAAATCGGGTGAGGAAAACTTCTCCAAGGCTTTCAGCCGCACGATGCCCAATGTGGTCATCCTCAATACCGGACGCTCTCCTGAACTGGGAGTCGCATTCTCCAAGATCAATGGGCTGATGGTGACAAACCCTGATCTGAACATCACGATGTTCGGCTATACGGAGTGGCTGATGTACACTCGCACCCATTTGGAGAACTACTACAAGTTCAATGCCTATATCCCCTCCGTATTCTATTATAATCCGCTGACGGCTGCCACCCAGCGTATCCAACAGAAATACCGTTGGAATTTCCATGCGGACATGCAGAACACCCTTCCGCGTTTTGCCATCACGGGATTCGACCATGCCTATTTCTTCCTGCGTGGACTGAACAAGTATGGCAAGTCGTTCACGGGTGCGCCTGGCATGCTCGGCTTCACCCCCGTGCAGACACCATTACAGTTCGAACGCTACGGTAACGGCGGATTGCGCAATAGGACGATGCTCTTTGTCCACTATACACCAGACCATCGGGTGGAAACTATTAAGTTCTAATGAAATGTGAGATTAAGGATGATGAAGCGCTTTATTTTCATTTTTTCATTATTTCATGTTTTTATTTCGACGGCTGTCGCCCAGGTTGGTGAATATCGTACCGACCTGGCCGTCGGTGCTACGGGCGGCTATGTGTTGAGTAATGTGTCCTTCGTGCCTACGGTGCCTCAAAGCATGCAGGGTGGCATCATCGGCGGATTTGTGGCCCGTTACACCTGTGAGAAGTATTTCAAGAGCATTTGTGCGGTTGTTGCTGAGGTCAATTATGCGCAGATTGGCTGGAAAGAGAATATCCTGACAAAGCAGGATGAGCCTGTTCCCCTGCATACCGATGAGACGCAGCATCTGGAATATGCCCGTCGGATTAACTATATCCAGATACCCTTGCTGGCAAGGCTGGGGTGGGGGCGAGAGCGGAATGGCTTTCAGGGCTTCTTCCAGCTGGGACCTCAGTTCGGATTCTATCTGAACGAGAAGACAGAGAGTAACTTCGATGTCCGTGATCCGGCCTTCAATCCGAATGTCCACGACGGCTATTTCAGCGATGACTATCTGTATGGTAACCTCCGTGCCTCAAACGTGGTGGCACAGGACTCGATGGCTGTGGAGAATAAGTTTGATTACGGCATCGCTGTGGGTGCTGGTCTGGAGTTCAGCAACCGCCATGCGGGGCATTTCCTGCTCGAGGCTCGTTACTACTATGGTCTGGGCAATATCTACGGTAACACGAAGCGCGACTTTTTCGGCCGTTCCAACTTCGGTAATATCGTGGTGAAGTTCAGCTACCTCTTTGATATCATCAGAACCAAAAACTCTAAAATTAAATAGTTATGTTTGAAGGACAACCTAAAGGTTTATTTGCGTTGGCACTGGCCAACACGGGCGAGCGATTCGGCTACTATACGATGCTCGCGGTATTCGCATTGTTTTTGAGAGCCAACTATGGATTGTCACCTGCTCTTGCTGGCACCATCTATAGTGCGTTCCTCATGCTAGTCTATTTCTTCCCCCTCATTGGTGGTATCATGGCCGACAAGTTCGGTTTTGGCCGTATGGTAACGACGGGCATTATGATCATGTTTGCCGGTTACCTACTGTTGGCGGTGCCTCTGGGAGGCGACAGTACGGCACTGGTGGTCATGCTGGCTGCACTTTTACTTATTGGCTTTGGTACTGGACTGTTTAAGGGTAATCTCCAAGTGATGGTGGGTGATCTCTATAATGATCCCAAGTATGCCGAAAAGCGCGACTCAGGCTTCTCTATCTTCTACATGGCCATTAATATCGGTGCCTTGTTTGCTCCTACTGCAGCCATCAAGATCAAGGAGTATGCCGAGACAGCCTTAGGCTACTCGTCAAACGATGCCTATCATTTCTCGTTTGCTGTGGCTTGCGCATCGCTGATCCTGTCGATTGCCATCTATTACATATTCCGCTATACCTTCCACCATACTGAAGGAGGAAAGAAGAAGGCTGCTGCTGATACTGCACCTGTCGAGGAATTGTCGAAGGAGGAAACCTCACAGCGCATCGTCGCCCTCTGCCTTGTATTCGCCGTGGTTATTTTCTTCTGGATGGCCTTCCATCAGAATGGCTTGTCGTTGACCTACTTCGCCGACGAGTTCACGGCTCAGTCGGCTGATGGCGTTCAGGCTATGTGCTTCAACGTGTGGAACCTTGTGGCTATTATCTTTATTGTGTATGCTGGTTTCTCACTGTTCCAGTCGAAGACTAGTAAGGGAAAGGCCATCTCTGCCGCTATCATCGTTTTGGCGGTGCTTTTCCTGATTCTGCAATATAATCCCGATGGTAGCATCTCCATCTCTGCTCCTATCTTCCAGCAGTTTAATCCTTTCTATGTCGTTGCTCTGACACCAGTTTCGATGGCAATTTTCGGAGCACTGGCGGCTAAGGGTAAGGAACCATCGGCTCCTCGTAAGATAGCCTACGGTATGATTGTGGCTGCGTTGGCTTATGCATTGATGGCGTTTAGCTCATTCGGACTGCCTATGCCTCAGACGGAGATGGGGGCAGACGGTAATCCTGTAGCAGTTCATGTGGCTGATGTGACGCCAAACCTGCTCATTATGGTTTACCTGGTTTTGACCTTCGGCGAGCTGTTGCTCTCACCGATGGGCATTTCTTTCGTCTCGAAGGTAGCACCTCCCAAATACAAGGGAATGATGATGGGTGGCTGGTTTGTGGCTACTGCTATTGGTAACCAGCTGGTGGTTGTCGGTGGTCTTCTGTGGGGCGCTGTTCCCCTCTGGGTATGCTGGAGCGTATTCCTCGGCGTTTGTCTCGTAGCTGCTATCTTCATGTTCGCCATGATGAAGCGACTTGAAAAGGTCTGCTGATGTCGTTCATCCCATTTCTCGTACTGATTGTACTCATCACATGTTGCGTTGCCGTGTTCGGCAGCGCAACATTGGATGGTGCCTCACAGGTATCGTTGTTGGCAGCCTCGGCAGTCAGTGTGCTGATAGGTCATTTCGCCAAGCGCCTGAAATGGGAGATTCTTGAAAAGGAAATCACGGATAAGGTGGCGAGTTGTACGCCAGCCATCATTATCCTGCTGCTCATTGGTGCCATCGGTGGTACGTGGATGGTGTCGGGCATTGTGCCCACGATGATCTACTATGGTATGCAGATCATCCGGCCTGAGGTGTTTCTGGTCAGCAGCAGCGTGCTCTGTGCGCTTGTCAGTCTGATGATCGGCTCATCATGGACTACCGTTGCCACGATTGGTCTGGCGCTGATGGGCATCGGCAAGGCGCATGGCTTCGACGACGGCTGGATAGCGGGCTCGATCATTACGGGAGCCTACTTCGGCGACAAGCTCTCGCCGCTCTCTGATACAACCGTTCTGGCCTCCAGTGTCTCTGGCACACCGCTCTTTACCCATATCCGCTATATGCTCTTCACCACGGTACCCACGTTCTGTATCTCGCTGACTGTCTTCCTCATTGCCGGTTTCACGATGGATGTGCAGGGACATGGGAATGTGGCTGAGTTCATGGATGGTCTGCAGCATACCTTCCTCATATCGCCGTGGCTGCTGATAGTACCCGTGCTGACAGGTGTAATGATAGCCCGCCGCTGGCCTTCGATGGTGGTGCTGTTTCTGGCCATCTTGTTGGCTGCTGTAGTGGGATTGGTGGCACAGCCCGATCTCGTTCAGGGTATTGCCGGTGAGGCAGGGCAGGGGCTGATAGCCTCTTATAAGGGTATGATGCAGGCTTGTTACGGCAGTACGGAGATTGATACAGGAGTGCCGATGTTGAACGAACTGGTGCATACCAGCGGCATGATGGGCATGATGCCGACTATCTGGCTGATCATCTGTGCCCAGACGTTTGGTGGGGCGCTGACAGCCACAGGGCAGTTGCAGGACCTGATGCAGGTCGTTCTTCGTCTGGTTCGTGGGACGGCTTCGCTCGTTGCCTCGACGGTGGGCACGGCTCTCTTCTGCAATATCGCCCTCGCCGACCAGTACCTCTCTATTATGTTGTCGAGCCAGATGTTCAAGGAGACCTATCTGCGACGCGGCTATGAGCCCCGTTTGCTCAGCCGCAGTTGTGAAGATGGTGCGACGGTGACCTCCGTACTCGTGCCTTGGAATACCTGCGGACTGACGCAGAGCACCGTACTCGGCGTTTCCACGCTGACCTATCTGCCTTATTGCTTCTTCAACTATCTCTCGCCGTTGATGAGTGTCTTCATCGCCTCCATCGGCTGGAAAATCAAGCGATGTGAAAGGAGTTAGAAGAAGATATAAGAAGTTAGAGGGAGATAAAAGACAAATGTCCTCTATCTTCCTTTATCTCCTTATATCTTCTTTTATCTTCATCACGCTTCCTTCAAAGTCGCAATCGCTGACGCTGGTGGAACTCAATTGCGAGAACCTTTTCGATTACCTTCACGACGAGGGTAAGGATGATACCGAATACCTGCCAGAGGCTACGCGCCATTGGACCAAGAAACGCTATTGGCGCAAACTGAACAACATCGCCCAGGAACTGCTTTCCTGCTCAGACGAAACGATCCCTGATCTGATAGCCCTCTGCGAAGTTGAGAACGATTCAGTCCTCAGAGACTTGACTCGGCGCTCGCTATTGAGAAATGCCGGCTATGAATACCTGATGACCTCCTCGCCTGATGTCCGAGGCATCGATGTCGCCCTGCTCTATTCTCCATTTTCGTTTTCGCCCGTCCGCAGCTATCCCATTCGCATCACGCCGATTGAAGGCATGCGGCCTACGCGTGATATCCTCTATGCCTGTGGTGAAACGGTTCTGGGTGATACACTTCATGTCTTCGTCGTCCATCTGCCCAGCCGCTACGGTGGCGAACGTTACAGCCGCCCGTTCCGTCAGACGGCTGCAGATCGCCTTTGTCAGTCTGTTGACTCTATCCTTGCAGTCACTCCTGATGCCAGGCTGGTCATTGCCGGCGACTTCAACGATGGCCCGGACAGTCCCATCCTCAGGCAGATCTGTCATCATGGTCTTCATAACCTCACAAAAGAGGCTCATGGTGCCAACGGTGTCCGAGGCACTTACCGTTACAAAGGCGAGTGGGAGCGTATCGACCACATCCTCGCCAGCCCCTCTATATATAATAAGGTGGAAAGTGCCCGCATCCATTCACCCCTGTTCCTCCTTGAGGAAGAAAAACTCTATGGCGACTACCGTCCCCGCCGCACCTACAACGGCATGCGCTACCAGCCTGCCTACAGCGACCATCTCCCCCTTGTCGTCCGTTTGTCTTATTTGAAAGACAGTCGTAAGGTCATCCTCCGGTAGGTCATCCTAGTCTTTACTGAAGTAGAATTTGTAAGAATTCCGGAACGTTTTTGACCGCTTCGGAATTCTTATTTCAAACAGTGGTAAAAAGCAGTTCATTAATTCAAATCATCAAAATCATTAATTAAAACGATGAAAATCATTAATTAACGAGATTTTGAGAGTTAATTGACTGATTTTTCTCCTTTACAAAATTAATAATAAAAATTCATTTCAGACAGCCTCGCCAAAAACACAAAAAGTCAATCGAAAATTTGGAATTCTCAAATAATCTGCTTATATTTGCACCGTCAAACATTTATATTTTTAATATGTTAGGAATAGATTCACCACATGTACCTATTGAGGGTAAGTTCGCTGATGAAATCCGTGCGACTATTCGTCGTGTGAGTACTGGCAGTCTGAATGAGGCTGACAAACGTCGTATTCGCCGTTCACGTAAGGTACTTCAGAAATTCGATGCAGTCTGGAAATAGACATCAGCTCCATTTTGAAAGAGTAGAAGACGCCTCTATTCTTTCAGAATTCAATTGTGGCTTGGATGTTATGGACCGTTTCATACATTCAGGCTTGCAATGGTGTATTGATTATCATTATTGTGTGGTCTATGCCGTCAAGGAATCTAAAGATATCGTAGGAATAGTGGCTCTTGGATGTGACAAACTGGAGTTGGATACTACTGATAAGGAAGAGCTACAAATGGGCTTTTTCCCCAAACCAGAGATAGATTTCAATTATCGCGATACGTTCTGGGCGAAGTCGAGTTATCCAGCTATAGAGATTACCTATCTTGCTGTCAGAAAAGACAAGCGTCACTTAGGTATAGGTGAATATATTATTGAGGCTGTTGGCCAGCGGGCTCTCGATACTCGATTTAATCTTGCTGGCTGCCAGTTCCTTACAGTTGAGGCTTACAGTCGTGGCGATGCAAGTGCTGTTGCCTTTTATAGTCATTGTGATTTCATTGCTGCAGAAGAACCTAATCCCAACAAAGAGACTTTAAGAATGTATAAGACTATTCTGCCTCTCGTTAAAATTGATGACGAGGATAACGAATAATGTAGAACCCTAAAAACAAACAGCGTATGGTAACATAGCAAAGATATAAGGACATAAGGAAGCGCTCGACCTTTGGTCGCTTTGCTTGCAAAGAGCGTCCACTTTTGATTCATGTTATCCTGTACACGTTTTCTTTTTGTACTAACTCAAACAATTTTAGTAACTATTAAACTACAATTATTATGAAGAAATACTACTTTCTAATCATTCTGGCTTTTCTGCCATTTGTTGCAAATGCAGAAGCCGTTGAGATTAATGGTATTTATTACAACCTGACTTCGGGGAATACCCCAAAAGCTACTGTTACATCAAGCCCTGACAAGTATTCAGGAGACGTTGTTATCCCTGCCTCGGTTACGTATAATGAAATAATTTACAGCGTGATCTCCATTGGCAGTTCTGCCTTCTCTGGTTGTAGCGGCCTGACCTCTGTTACAATTCCCAACAGCGTGACCTCCATTGGTAGTTATTCTTTCTATGAATGTATCTAAAAGGGCATAAATAACCAGGAATATCTAATACTAACTATTTATAAAACACTCATTTTCAGATACTTTTGATTTTTAACACTTGATGGTTGGAATTTGGTGGTTACCGAGATGGTGAAAGGAGCCGAAAAGGCCTGCGAGATGATTGAGGACAAGGCCGATAGCCATCTCATCCGCCTGACCTCGCGCATGGAGTGGTTCCCCGTCGTTTACCATCTGGTGGACAAGGTGGCACTGGTAGTGTTCACTGTCCTCGGCTATTACACGGGGAAATACCATCTGAATGACGATCTAGTCTTCCTCTGGTTGGTGGCTGGCATGCCTATCCTCATTATGACTGTGATATGGGGTATCAACGAACTTTGCGGTTGGATAAATGGGAAATTACAGGAAACCGAGCCAACGTTATTATACCCATCTGATTGGAGCAAGAGACATCTGCCTCTGTTTTGGAGCAGATGTCTACTTGAATAAGTCTTTCAATGTTACAATATTTTGGAATATGCGGCTATACTGATTGTTCGCTATTCCGTATGTGGTGACAAGTACTGGGTGAATTGCCTGACGGATTTCATTTGTCGTACGAAAAGCCCGTACCCTACGTTCAATATCGTCATGGTCTTTCTTCTTCATTACATAGTCACCATCATAGAATTTCATCTCACAGACATTGATGACCTTGTCTGCACGTTTAATGATAAGGTCTATCTGTGCTTGCTCTTCTGCCGTTTGCGGAGCAGTCCATGAGTATACTTTAGTGCTGATAACAGCTATACCCAAAGCCTGTTCTATCTGTTTATGGTGGTTCAGGCAGAGTTGTTCAAAAGCCAAGCCCGCCCATGTGTCGTGCTGGCGGGTACCAATCTGATATTGCCAGAAAGCCTTGTCTGTCTTGCCGTTGCTCTTGATAAACTTGTAATAGAATAGAGAGAACGGGTCTATCAGTTGGTAGATGCTCATCTTTGACTTGTTGCCATAGCCTCGATAGCTCCGTATGAAATCGCAATTGGTGAGGTCTTGTAATATCGTTGTAAAATGACCGTTGTTTTTTAGTTTAGTAGCTTTCAGAATCTCTTCACGTGTCAGCCCCTTGTTCTTGGTACTTAAAGCCTGAACGACTTTTATGTAATTGTCCGATTTCTGAAATAGGGAGGTATACAACGCATTGAACTCGTCGTCGAGTCTTCCTTTGTCGGCAAAGAACATTTCATCAACATTTTGTGACAGGCTGGCACCTCGTCGGATGTTCTTCAGATAGAATGGAATGCCTCCCATAATCATATAGCATTCAGCAATCTCCTTGTCCTCCATAATGATGTCGCGGCTTCTGAGATATTCCTTGCATTCTGCCAACGTGAACGGACGGATATAAATCTTTTGTGTTACGCGGTTGTGGAGCCCGCCTCGATTCTTCAGTATCTTCTTGGTTATCCATGAGGTGGCAGAACCGCATACAACAAGAATCAGGTCGTTTTGGGTGACGGCCCAGTCGTTCCAGAAATGTTCTAACGCAGAAACAAGATTACTACCTCTGGAATCCATCCAAGGAAGTTCATCGATGAATACCACTCGCTTGCCTTTAACGCGAACCTGTTCTAGCATGTCGCGAAGCATATTGAAAGCCTCATACCATGTGCGTGGCTTTTTATATTTTGTGCCACTACCATATCTGTTGAGCGATACTGTGAAGTTTGCCAACTGCTCGCGTTTGCTTTTCTTGGCAAGGCCAGTCAGCTTAAATGTATATTTGTCGCAAAAAAAAGTGTTGACAAGGAATGTCTTGCCAACTCGTCTTCTGCCATACACAACGACAAACTCAGCTTCTTTTGATGATGCGATAGACTCAAGATGCTTTAATTCGGCATCCCGTCCAATCAATATATCTTGCTTCTGTTCCATCTTTATGTTATTTATCTGGTGCAAAAGTAACAATAATTAGCGAATCCACAAAGAAAAATGCAAACTTTTGGGCTAAATCTGAATCTTTTTCTTAGATTTAGCCCAAAAGTTTGCAGAAAGGACATGCTATAAAGCCAAAAATGATGAGTGGGATTTGAGAGAAGATGAAGATAATGCAGACTTTGGGGCTAAAAGTGGATAAAGATGTCAGATTAAGCCCAAAAGTATGTAAAAGGTTACTTGTTATCCTGTTATGCAAGTTATTTAGGAAACAGTATAGTGAACCGGGTAAGATGGTCTTCGGGACCTGTGAGTAAACTAAACGTACAATGGTGCGAAGTAAGGATGTCACGGATAAGCAGAAGTCCGAGACCTTGGCCCTGAGGCTTAGTGGAGAAGAAAGGCGTGAAAAGGTGTGTGGCCACGGATGATGGAATGCCATGACCATTGTCAGTTATAACAAGTTTTGAAGGGATAGAAGTTGTGACGGTAACTTGGCCTTCATTCATTCCTGATGTGCTGTTTCCTACTTTAAGCCTTTCGCCAATACTCTCTACGGCATTCTTAACGATATTGATAAGCACCTGCTGGAAAAGAACAGTATCCAGATGAACGGGTATAGCTTCGTCAGTGAGATTGAAGTCAATTTTGACATTTGCCTGCGTACACAGATTTTCGAGGAAAGGACGGCAGGCATCCACCTCTTCACTGAGGTCGCATAGCTGTAGTTGCGGTTGTGGAATTTTTACTACTTCGGCGAAGCGGGTGACAAAGGCGGAGAGGGCTGTAAGTCTTTCTGCTTTATCGCCAGTGAGACTGCCAATAATTCCAGCCACACTGTTGTTCACCTCATGGGCAATCATGCGGATGACACGCTCGTATGCCGCTTTCTCGGCAAGACGTACCTCAGAGGTCAGAGATTCGATGAGGAAGAACGGGTGTTGGTAACCACGGTCGGGGAAGGACTGATGGCTAATACGGAAGAGTTGTGGTTCACCGGGTAAACGAACGGTAGTTGTCTCGCCAAGGGGAAGTGCGTGGATGGCTTCTTCGACACTGGCCGACAGCATTTCACGGGCAGCGGGATTCATGGAAGTGATGTTACCGTCCAAGTCACACTGTATGACACCCATCGGCGAGGCCTCGATGAGAAGGTTGAGGAAGGTATATTGCTCTTCAAGTTTAAGATGTTCGCTGCGTAGGCGGTTAAGCAGGTCGTTGAAGGTACGGACAATGATGTCGGTCTCATGCTGTCCAGAAGGAGCAAGACGTGTAGTAAGGTCCAGTTCACGTACCAGTTCAATGCCGCCAATTAAGGTGTCGTAGGGACGGATGGTCTTTCGATAAAAATACCAAAGGTAAAACAGTAGCACGACAACAAAGCCTTCGGTCACGTAGAACAGCGTCGGGTGGCTTCGGAACGTACCGAAGAGAGCCACGCCAGCTAATAGGACGATGCCAACGGCGAGAAGGACGAAAAAGTGCTTCAGTCTCATAGCCCGTGCTTTTCGATTTTGCGGTAGAGTGCGCCACGACTAATGCCAAGTTCCTTGGCTACAAGGGAGAGATTGCCATTATGTTTGGCAATACAGGCCGCAATGGCAGAACGTTCCATGGAAGACAAAGAACTCTTTGTATCTGTGAAAGTTGTGCCTTCAAGTTGCCTAGTGTTAACAGCAAAGTCTTCCACTCCAAGCTGACCAGCCTCCGGATTCTTCATCAGCAAGGCTCTTTCTACCAGATTCTTCAGTTCTCGGATATTGCCCGGGAACGGAAGTGTCTGGAGGTAGCCGATGGCCTCTGTCGAGACGGTGACAGGAGGGAGGCCGTTTGCCTCACATGCCATCCGAAGGAAGTGATTAACCAATAGCGGTATGTCCTCACGACGGTCTCGTAGTGGCGGCAGATGGAGGTTGATGATGTTGATACGGTAGAAAAGATCCTCGCGGAAGGTATGCTCTTCGACCATCGTTCGTAAGTCGGCATTCGTTGCACAGACCACGCGGACATCAGTGCGACGTGTCCGACTGTCACCCAGTACCTCGTAGGTCTGGTCTTGCAGCACACGCAACAGCTTAACCTGACTAGCCATTGACAGCTCACCAATCTCGTCGAGGAAGATGGTGCCGCCCGAAGCCATCTCAAAACGACCGATACGGTCGGCCTTGGCATCGGTAAACGAGCCCTTCTTGTGTCCGAACATCTCGCTCTCAAACAGCGATGTGGAAATGCCGCCGAGGTTTACCTTTACAAACGGCCCGTTGGAGCGCTGGCTTTGTCGGTGGATGGCTTCGGCAATCAGTTCCTTGCCGGTACCACTTTCTCCAGTTATCAATACGGGTGCATTGGTGGGAGCGACACGGGCGACAGTGGCAAGGATGCCAGAGAGGGAAGATCCAACGATGGGCGATGTTTGGATAGTCTGGGCCACATGACTTGTGCTATTTATCTTTATCGCCGTTTCAATCCGCTCCAACAGCACGCCGTTGTCCCACGGTTTAGTGATGAAGTCGAAGGCACCAGCACGCATGCCCTGCACAGCCAAGTCGATAGTGCCCCATGCCGTCATCAGGATACAAGGCACCTCGGGGCGGAACACCTTTACCTGCTTCAGCAGTGTCAGTCCTTCCTCGCCGTCAGTGGATATACTATAGTTCATATCCATCAGCACCAGCTCCACCGCCGGTGTGTTGCGGACAATCTGCATCGCCTCCTTCGGCCCCTCGGCCAGGGTCACTTCATACTCGTTGCGCTCCAGTATGAGTTTCAGCGAGAGCCGTATGTTTTTATCGTCATCAACTACGAGAATCATCGAATTAATTTACTATTTGACTATTTACAATTTACGATTTATTCCGACTGTCGAATGAAACGTGTTTTCCTCTCCTCAATGACACGCTTGTAAGTGCGTTTCATCTTGTCATTCAAGAAGGAGTGGTCGATGAGTGCGTATGTCTCTTGTGGAATCTCCATAAACATATCGAGCACGGAGGCAGCACGTTTCTTCGGCAATCCGATTC
>JAEEGH010013263.1_pt1 | contig 18315 bp, 15 predicted proteins | sample 9134181 | NCBI WGS metagenome assembly JAEEGH01 (sample SAMN16246544, study PRJNA631951) | gut metagenome | biome: gut microbiome; feature: rumen; material: DP-attached | host: Bos | place: Iran: Karaj | collected 2018-10 | reverse complement strand
ATACCGCCCCTATCGCCGTTACCGGCGAAGCCACCTATACCGCGACTTACACCACGACCACAAACTCCTATACCATCACCTGGAAGCAGGACGACGGCTCCGTGATCGACTCTACCACCGTCCCTTACGGCACCGTCCCCACCCATGACGATCCCAACAAAGCGTCCGTTCTTGACGGAGACGGGATAACGGTGTTGACCCGTTACCAATTCGCCGGTTGGGGGCCTGATCTCGAAGAAGTCACTGCCGACGCCGAATACACTGCGACCTACACCGCCAAATACCGCGTTTCCTTCGAGATGAACGGTCACGGTACTGCTCCCGACCCACAGTATGTAGAGAGCGGTTCCTATGCATCGGAGCCAAATCCCGCCCCCAAGGTACTAAATTACAACTTCAATGGATGGTATACCGACGCAGAATGCACGAATCCATTCAACTTTGCCGCCGCTCCAATCAGCGCACCGACCACCCTATACGCCAAGTGGGCAGCTAAACTCGTCGGCGCTGATACTGTGGTCAATGTCGTTATCCCCGATGGCAGCGGGATCACTATTTACATCTACGACGGAGAGAATGAGCAACTGTTTGACGCCAACGGTGAAATAACGTTACCCACCGGTAAGGCGATACAGGTCAAATTCGTCCAAAACGATGCTTATATCGCCGGTCCGGCCACAAAGCTTACGGCGGGTACAATGACGCTCGCCGAAGGAGCTCACATCGACGGCGTATATCATGACTATGAGGTTGAGGGGGACGCCACGATCACCCTAAATGATCTTTATAAGGTCATCAATAACACGAATTTGCCTGAAAATTCGATATCCGGGCTCTCTGCCATTATCGGTGATGTGGTAATTACCGACGCAGCTTACCCAGAATCTGAGGCATATCTCATTGAAGGTGACCTTTATATTACTGAAACGGGTTCTTTGACTGTTAGAATCGGTGAATATCCAACCTACATTGAGGCTGATGCTAACCTCACAAACGAAGGTGCGATCACCGTCAGCAGCGGTGCTATGTTGTCCAACAGTAGTACCATCACTATCGAAAACAGCGGGACACTCACTATCGAAAATGGAGGAGGACTCTATAACACAGAAGATGGAACGATCGCCATAGCCAATGGCGGTACGATCACTAACAACAGCAGTGGCTACGAAGAAGAATTTGATGATGGCATTTCCAACAGCGGGACAATCTCCAGCGGTGGGACAATCACAAATAATCAAACTTTCACCAACTACGGCACAGTTACAGTACAAGAATCCAGTTCCTTTATCAACGGTACTTCCGGCAGGCTCAACAACCACGGAAACTTCTCTGGTACTGTGACTAATCAGGGTTTGATTTGGAACTACGAAGGTGGTGAGTTCTATCCTATACCTGAAGGTAACTTTAAAGATGGGGAATAACACAGATTACTCTTCCCATTGCAAGGATGAAGTGCTATTGAGCCCCCTCTTCTTTCTGATAAATCCGACATCCATATAAGTATAACGATACAGGTAGACTGCTTATGAAACTCTCCCCTGCCATCAAACGCATCGGTGCGGCGGTGCTGGCCGCTGCGATCCTCACTGCCATCGCGGCATTCGGGATACTGGATCAGCCGGACTATACGGTCTCCGACTTTGTTTATCAGTCCCCCGCCGCCACGGACGGGCAGATCGTGGTCATCGGCATGGACCAGCGGGCGGTAGACGCCTTCGGCCCCGTGCCCTGGCCCCGCACCGTGATCGCGCAAGCCATTGAATATCTGAACAAAGACCCGGAGCGAAAGCCCGCCGCCATCGGCATCGATATTCTTTTCGTGGGCAACAGCGCGGACCCGGAGGCGGACGCCGCCCTGGTGGAAGCCGCCGGAAAGGGAGGCAACGTGCTCTTTGCCTCCGCGGGCACCTTCGGCAGCGGCCTGGTGAACACGGGCAGCGATTTCTACATCGACACCAAGGCGGTGCTGGCCTGGGACCGGCCCTTCGACGAGCTGCGGGAGGTCTCCTATACCGGGCACATCAACGCCATGGCGGACGCGGACAGCATCGTGCGCCACGCCATGCTCTATGTGGACGTGCCGGAGATCGGGCGTGTCTACTCCTTCTCCCGGACGCTTTACGAGATGTATGCCGAGCGTCACAGCATCCAGCCGACGTCACTGCCGAAAACGGACGCCAAGGGCTTCTTCTACATCCCCTTCACCGCCGGACCCGGCAGCTACTATGACAGCGTCAGCGTTGCGGATCTGCTGGAAGGGACGGTCAGCCCCGGCTATTTCGCCGGGAAAGTCGTGCTGATCGGCCCCTATGCCGCGGGCATGCAGGACGAATACCGCACCAGCATGGACCACGCCGCCCCCATGTACGGCATCGAGATCCAGGCGAACCTGATCGACGCCTACCGGAATGGCTTCTATCCCCACGAGGTCCATGAAACCGCGCAGCTGGTGATCCTGTTCCTGGTCTCCGGCCTCTGCTTCTGGTGGCTGTGGGACCGGAAGGTGCTCCATGCCCTGCTGACCTGGCTGATCCTCTGCGCCCTTTGGGTGGGCCTCTGCTTCGGGCTCTACCGGCTGGCAGGCCTGGTATTCCATGTGCTGTGGGTGCCCCTGGCTGCCACCCTTGTCTTCATCGCCTCCGTTGCGCTGAACTATTTCCGGGCTTCTCTGGAAAAGCGGCATATCACGGACACCTTCGGGCGCTATGTGGACCCCGCCATCCTGAAGGAACTGTTGGTGAAGGGCGGCGCGGCGGAGGACCTGGGCGGCAAGACCTTTGAGATCGCGGTGCTGTTCGTGGATATCCGGGGCTTCACCACCATGAGCGAATCCCTGGACCCGCCCACCGTCGTGGAGATCATCAACCAATACCTGACCCTGACTACGGAGTGCATCATGCGTCACCACGGCACCCTGGACAAATTCGTGGGAGACTGCACCATGGCCTTCTGGAATGCTCCCCTGCCCCAGGAGGACCCTGTTTACCTGGCCTGCTGCGCCGCCATGGACATGGTGGAGGGCTCCAAGGCTCTGGGCGCGCAGCTCCAGGAGCGCTTCGGGCGCACCGTCAGCTTCGGCGTCGGCGTCCACTTCGGCCCCGCCGTCGTGGGCAATATCGGCGCTCCCAAGCGGATGGACTACACCGCCATCGGCGACACCGTGAATACGGCTTCCCGGCTGGAATCCAATGCGCCGGGCAGCACGATCTATATCTCCCGCGCGGTGGCCGACGCCCTGGGCGACCGGGCAAAGACCACCTCCCTCGGCGGCTCCGTCAAGCTCAAGGGCAAAACCGAGGGGTTCGAGGTCCTCACACTGGATTCCCTGGAAATGGAAGAAAGGAAATAAAGCCATGAAACGTAGTATTCTGATCCTGTTCCTGGTCGTCGCCCTGCTCACGGGCGCTGTCTCCGCCGCTTATATACCCACGGTGGAATATGACTCCCTGGATTTTGACGGCGGCATGATCTCCGGCATCTGGCTGGATGGCAGCACGCTCTATGCGACGGACATTCAAAACAAGGTCGTCTGGTGCATGGAAAACGGGGAGCCCGAAATCTTCGCCGGGGACCGCACCTACCGGGACATCAACGGCATCGTGATCGCCGATTATTTCGACGCCGAAGTGGATAAGGCCCGCTTTATGGAGCCCTGGGCCATCGTCCCCTTCCTGGACGGCTGGGCTGTCAGCGACGCCAGCGCCAACACGGTGCGTTATATCGTCGATGGCAATGTGATGACCGCCTGCGGCGAAGAGAAGGGCTTTTCCGACGGATTCTGCACGGAAGCCCGCCTCTACCATCCCACGGGACTTGCCGTGGACGACGATGGCCTTGTCTATATTGCGGACACCGGCAACGGCGCTATCCGCACTCTGGACACGGAGGGCAACGTGCGTACCGTTTACACCGGTCTTGCGGAGCCCACGGGCCTCTGCTGGCATGACGGCGCTCTCTATATCGCCGAGACCGGGCGCAGCCGCATCCTTTGCCTGGAGGACGGCAAGCTGACGGTCTTGGCCGGGGATGGCGGCGAAAAGGACGAATACGGCGTCTATGGCTGCGGCTTTGCCGACGGGCCTGCCGCCTCTTCCCTCTTCGAGCATCCCCAGGGTCTCGCCGTGGCCGACGACGGCACAATCTATATCGCGGACACCGGCAACGGCGCCATTCGCCGTCTGATGGACGGGCGGGTCAGCACCATGGCCGTCACCGCCGAGGACGACCTTTATCTGGCCTCTCCCCAGGGTATCCTGGTCAGCGGAAGGAATATCCTGGTTTCGGATTCTCTCACCGGCGCCATCCTGGAATTCGATACGCGGATCCATGAGTTCCGGGACGTCTCCGAAACCGACTGGTTCGCCCCCTCCGTCCGGGAGGCGCTGATCCGCGGCATCATTTCCGGCGAGGATAACAATTTCCGTCCCGACGATCCCATGACCCGGGCGGACTTCGTGGAAATGCTGGCGAACCTGCAGAGCAGTCTGGACGGCAGCACGGTCATCAACGGTAATTTCAAGTTTACGGACATCACCGACGAAACTCCCTATGCCGCCATCGCCCGCTGGTCCGGAGATTTCGGCATCATCACCGGCAAGGATACCGGCGAATTTGCCGGGGAGGAACCCATTCTGCGGCAGCAGATGGTGGCGATCCTCTACCGCTTCATCACCATCAGCGAGATGGACAACGTGCCCGTGGGAGACCTGGACGGCTTCAGCGATGGCTACACCACCTCCGCTTACGCCCAGGATGCCATGATCTGGGCTGTGGGCCGGGGCATCATCAACGGTTTCCCGGATGGGACGCTGGCCCCCTTCGGCGGCGCTACGAGGGCCCAGGCCGTGAAGATCATCGTTTATTTCATGGATATGTACGGGTTCTGATCCCTGTAAAAATACCGCCTGCCCGAGACCGGGCAGGCGGTATTCTTTTGAACAGGCTTATTTCTTGGGCAGGTCGCCGCCGTCGTAGATGTATTTCCCGTCGCGGTAAACGATCTTTCCGTAATCCCCGTTGGGATAGAAGGGCTCGAAGTTGATGGGCGCGCCTAGGCGCTTGATCACGATGGGCCCATGCCACAAACCGGCGGGGATGCGCACCGCAGTGGGCTCCGTGATGGTGTATTTCTCCATATGCTCGGGATCGGGTCCCAGGGAGATCTCGATCTCCGCGTCGAACTCGAAGAACTTGGAGATGTCCGCGCCGGTGAAGAAAAGATACTCTTCCACGGAATGGTGCATATGGGCTTCCCCGATGGTACATTCCTTCTGCACGATGTTGTAGAGATACCAGAGACGGCTCCCCTCCATGTCCTCATTGCCGCGGAAACCGCCGCGGGGACTCACGAAGCGGCTGTCAGAATGAACGTCGGGCTTATAGGGATAAACGTATTTGTCGAATTTGCCGGTGCGGGGCTTCTTCGCCATCTCGTAGTAGGCAGTCAGCATATTCTGCTGCTGTGGCGCAGCTTCCTTTTTCGCCTCCGGCTTCTTCTCTTCGGGCTGCTTCTCCTCCATGGCCTTCATGGCCTTGGAGAAACACTTGCCGCAGTAGATGCACTCCTTCGTGCGGTCCATGACGCAGCGGCGGATGCCGGCACCGTCATAGGTGAATTCTTCCCTGCCCTGCTCGTTGACCCGGCGGTTGATCTTGGACCAGTCGCCGTCCAGATATACGGCGGAGAATACGATGGGTTTTTCCGGATTGATCTTCCGGAAATTCACGGGACAGTGATAGAGTTTCGGCGGGACCCGGATGATGGTGGGCTGGGTGATGGTGAACATCTCCATATTCTCCGCATCGTCGCCCAGCCATACGTCGATCTCGGCGTCGAACTCGAAGAAATTGGACATGTCCGCATTGGTGAATACCAGGTATTCATCCGCGCAGTGGTGGGTGTGGGGCACTTCCATGGGCAGCGGCTTGTTGACGGCGGTCCAGTCCATATAGACATGGGCCTTCTCCATCATCGTGGTGCCGCGGAAGAAGCCGCGGGGCGCCACGAAGCCATACCAGGAATGATGCTCCTGGGGGATCGTGAAGATCAGATCGTCATATTTTCCCATGATTCGCTCTCCTTTGCTGTATTTTTGTTCCTGTTTCAAGTATAGCAGACCGCCCTTAGAAATACAAGAAAAACACCCGGAATCGCTTCCGGGCGTTATGCATCATTCCTCTGTCACCGGCTCCACATGCAACGCACCGGTGGGGCAGGCACGCAGGCAGTTGCCGCAGCGGATGCATTTGCGGATGTTGTAGCTCAGGCAGCCCCGGTCATGGTCCAGGGTAAGGGCGCCTCGGACGCACATGGCGATGCAGCCGAAGCAGTGTCTGCAATATTCATTGTTCCAGGCCAGGACGGTGCGCTGTCTGCTCATATGGTCATTTCTCCAATTATTGCTATTGTACACAAACGGGTTCACAGGGTCAGTCTATCTCCAACTGTCGGCAGATCCACTTTTTCCGCCCAGGGCTGCATTTCCCGAACGTTCCAGGTCTCCGCGTCCGCATTTGTCCAGCCGCTGCCTTCCAGCAGATAGAAGACGCGGGTATTCTCCGGGAAGGGGCTGAAGCCCAGATTCTCCGGCGCATCTCCGCGGAAGTAGACCCGCCGCAGGGCGCTGCAGTTGAGGAAAGCGAGGCTTCCCAATTCCGTCAGATCCCCCATGATCTCCAGGCTGCGAAGATTTGCGTTGTTTGCAAAGGCGCGGATGGCGATCCTTCTCACCTCCGCGGGGACGCGGTAGCTGCTGCCCCACTTCTGGGCGGGATAGCAGATCAGGGTCTCCATGCTGCCGCTGTAAAGGACCCCTTCCCGGGCCGTGTAATACCAGTTGCCCCAGGCGACCTCCACGCTTTGCAGCAAATAGCAGTCGGTGAGGGCGGTCATATCAAAACTCCGGACGCTTTCCGGTATGCGGATCTCCTTCAGCGGAGAATAGGAGAAGGCGCAGACCTCCACCCTCTCCGTCCCGGAAAGGATCTCATACCGCTCCTGGGGCCTGGCCGCCGGATAACAGATCAGGCTTGTTCCGGAATAGAGGACGCCGTCGTCCTCCCAAAAGCTGCTGCTAGAGGCGTCCACATGGATGGCATAGAGACTGCGGCAGCCATAAAAGGCGTCTTCCCCGATCTCATAGACTTCCGCAGGGATCGTTATCTCCGGCAGGCTGCGGCAGCCGTAAAAGGCCATCCCGCCCAGGCTGCCCATGGTGCCGGGAAGGGAGACCTCCCGCAGCTCCGTGAGATAGAAGAAGCAGCAGTAGCTGAGGGCGGTGACCCCCTCCTCCACCACGGCGGAGCGGATGCTCTGGCGAAGCGGATACCAAGGCGCGGAACCCATGTCATACCAATACATGTCGCCATGGCCGGATATGGTCAGCACGCCGTCGGCAACGGTCCAGCTCAGATTATCGCCGCAGATGCCGGTCTCCTCCGCAGCTGCCGTGGGGATGGCGCAGAGGAACAGGATGCAAAGAAGAAAACAAAGGACTCTTTTCATATCAAATACGGGGAGGGGCGTCCGAAGACGCCCCTCACGATCCATCCGGAACTTACTTGCTCAGAGCGATGCGGCTGTATTTATAGATCGCCTTGGTGAAACGGGGATCTGCGAAGAAGGTGCCCACCATGAAGGGCTTTTCCGCAAAGTCCGGCGCATACTTGTCCACGAAGGCTTTGGCGGCGGCTTCCACATCTTCGTCGGAAGCATCTCTTGGCACGGCGGGAGGGGCGATGGAGAACATGATCTTATCGCCGTACTTCTCCCGCAGCATCTCCACGTCGTTCATGGACTGGGGCTGCCACATGTCCACGCCGGCATAGATCATAGCGGGGACCAGGAGTTCATTCTTGCCGCAGGAATGCTGCTGGAACCAAAGTCCCTTCTCATGGCAGTAGTCAACGATCTGCTTGAGGTAGGGCGCCACCATTTCCATGCACACGTCCAGGGAGAAGAAGGGTGCGCGCTGGGAACCCCAGTCGTCGTGGAAAAGGACGCCATCCAGATTCAGTATCTCCAGATAATGGTCGATCAGGGATTTGTACATATCGACGAGCTTGCTGAACAACGCGTGGACCGCGTCCTGCTGCTCCTCGTCGATCAGGGCCAGGGCGGCGCCTTCAAAATCCATAAAGCTGATGAGCCGCTCAAAAATGCCGTTCTGGAAGGTGACGTAGAAGCTGCGGGTGGTTTCGTTCATGCAGGAATTGAGACGCCTGCACTCGTCCCAATCCAGGGCGTCAATATCCGGGAACTTGATGATCTCCGGCCAGTCGTTGGCGTCCAGGAGGGCGGGGTTGCCGGGCTGCACCATGCTGCCGCCCGCGGTGGGAACAAACACCCATTCTATGCCGAACAGGTCCTTACCGCCCTTTTCCTCCTCCTTATAGGGAGGACCCATATCCATGACCTCGGCACGGGCCACATGGTCGATGTTGGTGCGGGATTCGATGTTCAGAAAATCTGCGGAGGAGGGAAACCAATAGGGCTTCTCCCGCTTGACGCAGAGGGCCACGTTTTCCCTGGGGGTGATGGGCGTATTGTATTTGGGGGTTTTGAAGGTGAATCTGCCGCCGAAGGACGTGGTATTTATATGCTCGCCTATGACCTTCAATTCGTCGTCGGAATAAGGGACCATTTTATTACCTCCTGTGCGAATATTATTTTCCTTATCATACTATATTCCCCCCTCCTTTTCAACCGGTATTTTCCCGAACAAAACGTGGTTCCGGGAAGTATTGCCTTATGCCGGGCGTTCCTGTATAATGCGTTCATCCGGCCAAATCTTCTCCCGGGAGGAAAGGATCATGACAGACGAAAAGCAAATGGTATACAGGGCGCTGGTGGATTCCTCCATGCTCAACAGCCGCCGGGACATACAGATCTCCGGCCTTCTGCGCATCGTGGAGACGACGCTGGAGGAGCATCTCCTGGACATCGGCATGGACAATCCGAAGCTGGTGCGGGAGGAAAACATCAGCTGGGCCTTTCTCGCCCTGACTTCAGAGGTCCTGAGCCCCATCGCGCCGGGGGAAGTGCTCACTGGGCGGTCCTGGTTCTCCGGGCGGCGGGGTCCCCTGTTCCGCCGCGAGCTGGAATACTGCCATGCCGACGGCAGCCGGGCCGTAGCCTTTTCCTGCTTCTCCGGTCTGATCGACCTGGGAGCCCGGAAAATCATCCGGGACAGAGCTTATCTGGAACGGTATACCCTTCCGGTGGGGGAAACGCTGCTGGAAGCGGACAGCCGCATGGCACCGGACGCCGCGCAATACCGGGAGGCGGATCGCCGCAAGGTCTATTCCAGCTGGCTGGACGGCCTGGGACATGTGAACAACGCCCGTTACGGCGATATGATCTTCGACACCCTCAGCGCAGCCGGTTCCTTTGACGGTATGCTGCGGCGGCTGGAGCTCTATTTCATGGGCGAGCTCCACGAGGGCGAAGAAGTTGCCCTGCTGCTTCGGAAAGAGGCTGACTGCCATTCCGTTATGGGCATCCACAGCGAGAGCGGGGAGTCCGCCTTCTGTTCCCGCATCATCTTTGCATAATGCTGTTATAAGGATTATCCCCTGCGCTCCGGTCAGAGCGCAGGGGATAATTATTCAGATGGGGCGCGTGGCCTTTTTCAGCCAGGCGGCTTCCTCCGGTTCCAGATAGGGCGAGACCTTCTCGTATACCTGGGCGTGGAAATCATTGAGCCGCCGGATCTCGCTGCGGTCCATCTGCTCGGGCTCAATGCAATCCAGGTCGAAGGGAACATAGGTCAGGTTTTCAAAATACATGAACTGCCCGTATTCGTTCTTTTCTCCCTTGCGGCAAAGGACCTCGTTCTCCAGGCGGATGCCGTATTTTCCCTCCAGATAGATGCCGGGCTCGTCGGAGGTGATCATCCCCTCCTCCAGTACCGCATGCTCGCTGCGGTCCGGAGACCGGCGCCAGCGGAAACCGTTGGGACCTTCGTGCACATTCAGCAGATGCCCGATGCCATGACCGGTGCCGTGCTTGAAATCCAGTCCGGCTTCCCAGAAGGGGCCTCTGGCCAGGATATCCAGGTTCATGCCGCTGCAGCCATAGAGGAAGCGGGCGTACATCAGATTCAGATTCGCCCGGGCGACCCGGGTAAAATCCGCCTTCATCTCCGCCGTCACCGGGCCAAGGGCGATGGTGCGGGTGATGTCGGTGGTGCCGTCGATATAGTGGCGGCCGGAATCCACCAGCAGCAGACCTTCCGGTTTCAAAGGCACGTCCGTCTCCGGGGTCGCGCCGTAGTGGATGATGGCGCCGTGGGGCCCATAGCCGCAGATGGTGCCGAAGCTCAGGTCCAGGAACCCGGGCTGTTTGGCGGCCAGCTCTGCCAGATAGTCGGAAGCGCTGATCTCCGTCATGGGCACCTTCCCGATATTCCGCTTCAGCCAGTAGATGAATTTGCACATCAGGACGCCGTCCTTCAGGTGGGCGTTTCTGGTGGCCTTCAGCTCCGTTTCGTTCTTTGCGGCCTTCATGGGCGTTGTGGGATTCATCTGATCCCGCAGGACGACGCCGGCAGGCAGCGTGCTGCACAGGCGGTAGTTGGCGCTGCCGGTATCCATCAGCACCTTCTCCCCTGCCCGGATCGTTTTCACATAATCATAGACGTCGTTATAGGGACGCAGGACGACGCCGCAAGCTCCCAGGTCGGCGGCGATCTTCTCCGGCACCGCTTCTTTCTGCACGAACCAGATGCATGCTTCCTTCGTGATCGCCAGATAGGACAATACCACGGGGACAAAGGCGATGTCACTGCCCCGCACATTCAGGAGCCAGGCGATGTCGTACAGGGAAGTCAGGATGTGCCGGTCCGCCCCCGCCTTTTCCATTTCCGCGCGCACTGCCGCCAGCTTTTCCGCCGTGGTCCTTCCGGCGTACTCGATCCCGTAGCGCCAGACCTTGCCGGCGGGCAGGGGCGGACGATCCGCCCAGATGAGGCCGATCAGGTCCTCGTCCACGCTGAGGCGGCCTTTCTTGTCATCCGCCAGCTTCCGATAAGCCCTCCCCTCGGAACCGCTGACGGTCCTGCCGTCGAAGCCGATGCAGCCCCCTTGGGGCAGCTTATCCGCCAGGAATTCCTGAAGGGTGGGAACACCCTCCTCCCCCATGCGGTACAGCGTGACGCCGCTGTCCTTCAGCTGGGCGTCTGCCTGAAGGAAATAGCGGGCGTCCGTCCAGAGACCCGCCTCCTCCGCGGTGATCACCGCCGTTCCGGCGGAGCCGGTGAAGCCGGTAATGAACTGGCGCGCCTTGAAATGCTCGCCCACATATTCGCTGCCGTGGAAATCCGCCGTGGGCACCACATAGATGTCGATGCCCCGGCTCTTCATCTCCCGGCGCAGATCGCTGAGACGCTGGGGAACACTGCTCATGACTGTCCTCTCCTTTTGTTGCGTATCGGATAACGGAAATGCTTGACATTCCCCGCTTACCCGGTTAAAATGAGTTCAATTTCAAAGGGGTGCTGCTTGCGGCTGAGACGGAGGAACCCTCCGAACCCTGGAACCTGATCCGGATAATGCCGGCGTAGGAAGATCGCCCGTGAGGGTTATTGTTTTTGCGTCCGCATGTCCGGGCGCAATTTCTTTTTCTGGAGGCACACATGAAAGAACATCAAAAACTGCTCACCATCGTGGAAGGAGCCCTCTGCATCGCCATGTCCTATGCGCTGAGCTTCCTCAAGTTCAAGATCTGGCCCGAGGGCGGCTCCATCGACATCGTGATGGTCCCCCTGCTGATCTATGCCTGGCGCAGAGGCGCGCTCTGGGGCGTCGCTGCCGGTCTGATCTTCGGCACCATCAAGTGCTTCTTCGCCGGCGGTTTCGCCTGGGGCTGGCAATCCATCCTGCTGGATTACTCCATCGCCTATGCAGCCGTGGGGCTGGGCGGCCTGGTGCGTAAAATGAAGTTCGGCCTTCCCCTCGGCGCAGTGGTGGGCAGCGTCTGCCGCTTCCTCATCCACTTCATCAGCGGCGTCACGATCTACAAGATCCTGGAGCCGGAAGTGTTCGCCGGGACCACTTACTCCAATCCGGTGCTGTATTCCACCGTCTACAACGGCTCTTACATGCTGGCCAACCTGATCCTGGCCGTGGTGATCTGCTTCCTGCTGGAAAAGCCCATGTCCAAGCTCCCCAAGTGAATCCATCCTCAAAAAACGCACAGCCGGTCTTCCGACTGTGCGTTTCGTTTATTCTTCCGAATCACAAAGGAGCCAGATATAAGCCGTCTCCGTAAGGCTGTGGGCAAAAATGCTCTGATCGTATAATTCCAGCTCATAAAGGTCGAAGGGTTCTCCCCCGTCCACCTCCATGTGCAGCGTCAGATACCCTTCCGCATCCTTCTGCATCTGCCATTTTCCGCTGTCTATGACGTTCGTCAGTTCCTTGTCGTCAAAGTGCTGATAAGTCCCATCGTCAGAGAAGCGGTAATACTTCATATCATAGGTATCCAGCCAAGGATAACTGCTCAGCTTTTCTGCATATTCGCCGCTTACATCGGTGGTCTGGGTGCTGATGTGCGGAGAATAAGGCGTCGGAGAATTCTGGTTCAGGTTTCCCGGCGTCACCGTACCTTTTCCCTTGCAGGCGGTCAGGCACAGGACCAGGATCAGGGCAAACAGCCAGGCTGTTCTTCTTTTCATGCTAACTTCCTTCTTGACAATCGTGTCCTCTTTTAATACTCTGGACATGTTACTAAGTTATCATATCGCATTTTCTCCATTTTGTCCATACCTTATTTCGAGAGAATCTCACAAGTTTAGCCAATTGCAGGGCGAAGGATGTCGTGATTATGGTATTTCGATATGCGATCCGGCCGGTGATCCCGGATGCGCAGCGCTGGGCGGGGCTGCTCTGCGGCCGCGCTGACGATCGGGCGCTGCGTCTCAGCCGACTTCGGGGCCGCAGCCTGGCCCGTTCCATGACCGGCGAGCTGCTCTGCCGGGAGCTGCTGGCAAAACTGCGGCCCGAAGAAAACAGCTGTCTTTCGGAGGACGCTTCCGGGAAGCCCATTCTCCCACGCTCATCCTTCTTTGTTTCCATCAGCCACTCCGGGAGCTTCGTCGCCGCGGCTGCGGCGGATGTGCCGGTGGGGATCGATCTCCAGGAATCTCGCGGGGTGTCTGACAGCGTGCTGCGCCGCTGCTACTCCCCGGAGGAACAGAGCTGGATGAAAGCCGGAAACGCAAGGGAGCGTGCCATCCGCCTCTGGACGATGAAGGAGGCTTACGGCAAGCTGAAGGGCACCGGCATATTCCGGGGCGATCTCTTCCGAGCAGAGTTTGAAGGCGATACGCTCCTCACACGATATGATAGACTGGACTTTCTTTTCCCTGAGGCGCCGGAAGGGTTTCTCTTCACCGCTTGTCTCGCATCTCGAAAGGAGGACGGCTGACACAGGCAAGCAGGCGCCAATTTACCGACTGTTAACAATGTGGACGAACAGAGGGAGAATAGGCTGTTATCACCCTGGTGAAAGGAGCGGTAACATGCTGAGCGGTATGCTGGCCCTACTCCTGAATTCCGCCTTTCTCATGCTTCGGCTGGGAGGGAGCGGCGGTTCCTTTCCCCGCCCTCTCAGTGCCGAGGAGGAACGGAAATACCTTTCGCTGGCAGCCGAGGGGGACGAGGAAGCACGAGCCATCCTCATCGAGCATAACCTTCGGCTGGTCGCCCATATCGTCAAGAAATACTATTCCACGACCTGCGATCAGGACGATCTCATTTCCATCGGCACGGTCGGGCTCATCAAAGGCATCACCTCTTACCGGCCTGACCGGGGCGTCCGGCTGGCTACCTACGCTTCCCGCTGCGTGGAAAACGAGATACTCATGTATTTCCGCAGTCAGCGAAAATCCGCCGGAGATATTTCTCTCTCGGAAGCCCTGGACAATGACGGCGAAGGCGGTCTCTCCATGCAGGATGTGCTGTATGAGGAAGAGGATATCCTGGAACGTCTGGCTATGAAGGAGGACAGCCACCGTCTGCGGCAGCTGGTGGGCACGGCGCTGGATGAGCGGGAACGGGAGATCATCGAACTGCGGTATGGACTCGGCGGCCTTCCGCCGCTCCCGCAGCGGGAAGTTGCAGGCAAGCTGGGCATATCCCGCAGCTATGTTTCCCGCTTGGAGAAGAAGGCGCTGGAAAAGCTGCGCAAGAGGATGGAAGAGGGCGGCAGGTCTTGACCTGCCGCCCTCCAGTCTGTTGACAAATCTATGAATCCGTGCTTCGACAAGCATGGGGGATTTGTGAAGGGGGCGGGGAGGCCCCCTTCACGTTATATTCTAGCAAAATCAGAATATAATCTGATTTTGCCTCTCAAGCTGTCGAAACTTTTTCGACAGCTTGAGGGCGGCAGGTCTTGACCTGCCGCCCTACCGGTATTCACAGTACCGCGATGTCCTCTTTTTTCAGCTTCTCCCAGCGGAACTCGCCCAGCAGTTCCCGCGCAGACAACGCTTCCTCCCTGTCGATCAGGCCGCTGCGGTATGCGAGCAGCCCGATGATCTCCTCCGGCTTATGCTCTTTTCGCAGCTGCCGCAGGTCCATGGCCGCATCCCGTTTGGAGAGCTTCCGTCCTTCCCCGTCCGTTAGCATGGGCACATGCCAGTATTTCGGCTCCGGCAGTCCAAGGAGACGCATGAGATAGATCTGCCGCGGTGTGGAGGACAGGAGATCGCAGCCCCGCACCACCTGCGTAACGCCGGCGGCGCCGTCGTCCACCACGACCGCCAGCTGATAAACGAATACACCGTCTGCCCGCCGCAGCACAAAATCACCGCATCCTGTCTTGAGGTTTTCCGAATATGGGCCATATACGCCGTCCACGAACCGAATGGTCAGGTCCGGCGCTTCCAAACGCCAGGCAGGTTCTCCCTTCATCTTCCGCCGCTCCTCCGCCGAGCGCAGGCGGCAGGATGCGGGATGGATGGGATGACCGTCTGTTGCGTGGGGCGCGTTCACAAGATTCAGGCTTCCGCGGGTACACCAGCAGGGAAAAACATTTGCCTTGTCCTTCAGCGTTTCCAGGGCCGCCTCATAAGCCTCCGTGCGCAGTCTCTGGGGCGTGGATTCCCGATCCCACCTAAGTCCGAGCCAGCGCAGGTCCTCCCGTATGCCCTCTGCAAATTCCTCGGTACAGCGCAGCGTATCCAGGTCCTCCATGCGGAGGACTACTTCCCCGTCCTCGCTGCGGGCGGAAAGCCAGGCCAGGAGATAAGCAAAGGCGTTCCCCAGATGCATCCGTCCGCTGGGGGTAGGCGCAAAGCGCCCGACGGCAGGCTTCATCTTCTCATGCCGGTATTTCCATACCGGCCCATGAAGCAAAACCGCTGTTTTCCCGCAATCCCGATCTCATTCAGGCAGCCTGTCCAGTCGTTCTGCATCGTCCTTCGTCTCCTGTCCGTCATTCTGTCCTCCTGTAAAAAAGGGCTTGCACCCGAAGGTGCAAGCCCTTATCCGGCATGTTCAAACGTTCAGCGCCGCACCGCAGTATTCGCAGCAGCCCTTTTCGTCGGGAATGGTGGAAGCACCGCAGCTCGGGCAGGTGACTGCCACCTTGGGCGCGGCGGCCGCTTCGATCCCTTCCCGGATGCCCTCGCGGATTTGGTTCATGGTCTTCCGGATCTCCAGACCGATGGCTTCGCAGCGCCGGTAATCCGGATCCGTCTTGCCATGGAGGGTGCTGGGATTGATCTGGAAGCGCATATCATCGAAATAGGGATTGTTCACATTGATGATCACGCTGATGTTGTATTCATACTTGTAGCGGGGCGGCGTGTAGCTGACTTCCTTCCCCTCGGCGTTCTTCATCTTCTGCTCGACTTTGCGCTCGTCGATGTCCAGATCGCAGCCGGTCACGTCCTCGAACTTCAGCACGTCGGGATTGGCATCCAGCAGATTGCTGGCAGAGGTCACCATGAATTTGCGGGCGTCCTCATCCAGCAGCACCTTCGTCCTGTCGCCCAAGGTGCGGGTGGTATGGAAAGCGCTGACCTCCGCCTTATTGGCTTCCCGGTAAGCCAGCTGCGCCTTGATCTCCTCCACGGTGCTGTGGCGGCGCTCGCTGAACCAGGGGGAGAGCTTCTGCGCGCACTCCTTGCAGAGGTTTCCATCCTCCAGCTTCCGGTTGCCCAGAAGACCGATCTTCCCGCCGCAGACGCTGCAGAATTTCTTGTCAAAAAGTCCCATTTTGGGCCTCCTGTCTATTTGCAGTCACTCCGCCGCCGCAGTTAGGTAACTGCGGCGGCAGAATTCATTTCCAGCTTGTTTCTCAGCCGACGATATCGCCGGTATCAAAGGGATCGCCGCAGTTGGGGCAGAACTTGGGAGGATTCTTGGGATCCTCGGGCTCCCAGCCGCACTTGTCGCACTTGTAAAGGGGCTCGCCGGCGGGCTTGGGCGCGCCGCACTCCGCGCAGAACTTGCCCTTGTTGACAGCGCCGCACTTCGGGCAGGTCCAGCCCGCGGCATCCGCAGGCTTGGATTCGCCGCATTCGCCGCAGAACTTACCGGTGTTGCCGGCTTTGCCGCACTTCGGGCAGGTCCAGCCTTCGGCAGCGGGAGCGGCGGCAGCCTGCTGGGCTTGCTGCTGCTGACCCATCTGATAGAGGCTCGCGGCATTGACGCCGCCGGCGCCCTGCGCCATGTTGAGGCCCATGAAGCCCACCGCAGCGCCGCCGCTGTTCTTGGCGGCATCCTGCATGGCCTGCGCCTGAGCGCCGATGATGGTGGCAGCGCCCATGGTGGGATCCTTGTAAGCGGCGTTGCGCTGCATCTCCTTGATGAGCTTCTCGTCTTCCTCGGAAGCCTTGATGCTGCTGACGCCCACGTTGGCGATCTCGATGCCGCGCTGTTCCTTCCAGTCGCGGGTCAGGACTTCCTTCAGCGCATCCCGCAGCTCAAAGGTGTGGGCGGGCAGAGCGCTGTAACGGATGCCCATCTCGCTGATCTTGGCGAAGGCGGGCTGGAGGGCGGTCAGCAGCTCGCTCTTGAGCTGGGAGTCGATCTCGCTGCGCTTGTATTCGGAGCTGACGTTGCCGCACACGTTGCAGTAGAAGGCGGCGGGGTTCACGATCTTGTAGCTGTATTCACCGAAGCAGCGGACGGAGATGTCGATATCCAGGTTGGCATTGCGGTCCACCACGCGGAAGGGCACGGGAGAAGGCGTGCCATACTTGTTGCCGATGATCTCCTTGGTGTTGAAATAGTAGACCCGCTGATCCTTCGCAGCGTCGCCGCCGAAGGTGAAACGCTTGAGCATGGTGCCCAGGACGTCCTTCAGGCTCTGGCCGAGGTTGCCGCAGAAGATGCTGGGCTCCGTGGACATATCGTAGACGAATTCGCCGGGCTCGGCGCAGAGATCGACGACCTTGCCCTGCTCGACGATCATCATGCACTGACCGTCGGCAACGGCGATCACGCTGCCATTGGAGATGATGTTATCCGTCCCCTTGGTATTGCTGGAACGACCGGAGACCCGCTTCGACGCTTTGACAGCCAGGGTATCGGCAGGAATCGCTTCACAATAGAAGTATTCTTTCCACTGATCAGCCAGCACACCGCCGGCAGCGCCCAGAGCAGCACTAATAAGTCCCATGAAGATTACCTCCAAATTATAGAATTCTGGTTGAAACTACTATTTATCCATGTGATATTATAGCGTGCCGGACCGGAAAACGCAAGAACCTCCGACAGATTCTCCCTGTTTTTTTGCCTTCCGAATAGCTTAGACGTGGTGCGCGGGTTTTTGTTCCGTATTTTCCGGGTTTTTCTTATTATCCTGCCGGTCCTCAATTGCGGTCATCGCTTCCAGCACCTGCGAAAACACCTGTTCCCGCCCGAATCGGCGCACCAGTTCCCGATTCTTTTCGCCCATGATCGCCCGCATTTCCTCGTTTCCCGCCAGGGTCTTCACGCAGTCGCAGTATTCTTCCCGGTCATTCCAGCCATAAAGAAAGCCGCCGACTCCGTCCGTCACCAGGTCTGTATGGCCTTTGACCCGGGTGGCAACCACCGGCTTTCCCGCATACATGCCCTCCATCACATTGAAGGGCAGGCCCTCATAGCGGCTGGAGGAAACGCAGATGTCCGCTGCGGCATACCAGCCCCCTAGGTCGCGGACCCGACCCGGGAAAAACACCCGTTTCCCGACGCCCTTTTCCGCAGCCAGCTCCCGGCACTCTTCCAGGCGCTGTCCCTCGCCGGGCAGGGCCAGATAGGTATTTTCCGGCATCCCGGCCAGAGCGCCGATCAGAAAGGCCTGGTTCTTCCGCCCGGAAAACT
>JAEEGH010013262.1_pt1 | contig 18315 bp, 6 predicted proteins | sample 9134181 | NCBI WGS metagenome assembly JAEEGH01 (sample SAMN16246544, study PRJNA631951) | gut metagenome | biome: gut microbiome; feature: rumen; material: DP-attached | host: Bos | place: Iran: Karaj | collected 2018-10 | reverse complement strand
AGTAGACCGTGATATAGGGATCTTCCACCATCGCAATCACCTTTTCTCCGTTATAGGTTTCCAGGAACGATGTCTCGGAGCCGCTGTAAGCCGGGCCACGCGTCAAATCGACACCTTCAAAGTATTCGGGATCATTCTCGTCGGTATGCGCCCTGAGCGACCAGGAGCCTTCGAGCGCCTTGAAATTGGTATTGTCCAAAATCAACTGGAAAAGGAGCTGGCCCGAAACTTCGAGCTGGCCGTTCACCTTGATGGGCAGGTAGTAGCCGCCCACGCCGTCAGATTGAGCCGTACCGAAAGACACCGTGCAAGAGCCGTTCACGACGCCGCCACCGCCGAACTTCTGCGTAATGTTGCTCGAAGCGGCAAGGTTCGGATTATTCAGGTAAAGGCGCATTTCAAAATCTTCAAACGGAATCGTATCGTTGTTGCTGATCGATATGATAAACTGATGGCAGCTACCCCAGTCGCTACAAGCATTCTGGTAAGAGCTCGGCTTAAGGGTAATATTCAAGTCGGCATAGGAGGCTTCGCTTTCGGTCGTAAAGCTGTAGTACGAGCCGCCATTCTTATCTTCGCTCATTCCAGAAGATACGCTAAAGTAGTAGGTCGTTCCCGGAGCAAGATCCGTGAGTTTCGCCTCGTGGAACAGGACGGCGCCGCCATCTGCAGCCTGGCTCATCCCCACATCCACATCAGCCGGAGTCGTCGCATACTTAACGACACCGTTCATACGGTCGCTCGACCACCAGTAAATCTTGGCGCTACGGTTATCGACCTGGCAAATCGTCACGCCGCTGATCGTCGTCGTGGCAGGCACCATGGTAAACTGATACCACTGTCCATGATTGTCGTCGGTCGTCATGTTACGTTTCGTATCCATGCCTTCCAAGAAGAAGTAGTAGGTCTTGCCCATTTCGAGGCCGGGCAGAACAACGTTTCCGCCCTTGGTCGCCTTTTCCTGCTGCACCGACTTGGCCCCGACCGCATCGGGACTCGTATTGTAGAACACAGTCACAAGCGCCACTTCGTTTGCATCCCAGCTCACGATGGCAGAAGTATCGGTAATGGGAGTTCCCATGATATTGCTGAACAGGGGGCCTTCGGCATCGAGAGGGAGCGTCTGCGCAAGGCTCTGCGCCGGGAACAGGAACTGCGCCGTAAAGTCGATACACGTTTCGGTCGAAGTGTACTTGCTCCAGTCCTCAATCAAGGTCTTGGTCGGCTCACGGGCACCCATCAAGGCACCTACCGGGCACTTATACTTGTAAGGCATACCGCCCGCATTATAGCCGTCGGGGTTAGACGCACGGTTATGCGGATGCTGCGGGTTCTTGTCACCCGTACCCATCAAGAAGGAAATATCCCAGGGATTCGCGCCCAAGATAAAGTACATGTTGTCGAGGGCCACACGCAAATAGCGTTCATCGCCCGTCAATTCATACATCAAGAAAATGGAGACGGCTGTACCCAGGTTGTAACGCATCACGCCCCAGTCAAAGCTCGTCCATACCAGGTTATACGGACGAATCACATGCAGCTTGGTAGAACCTTCGTGCGGTTCGCCCTGCGTCGCCGGATTTTCAAGCACCAGGGAGTCACCGTCGTTCGTGCTGTTGTCGATAACCTTCCTGAAGGTTGCCATCGTACGCTTCGAAAGGGTATCGCGTTCCGCCGCAGAAAGCCCATAAGAAGCAGCCACCGCTTCGTCATTCAGGATCATCTTCTGGAAGGCGAACAGGACGAACGAATGGATATTCTGGTAGTCGGCCGCCCAGCCACCCGGAGTAAAGCCACTCGGGTTACCCAGGAAACCAGCCCTGAAGTAGTCCATGTTATAATGGTAATTCGAGGCGTTGTTAAAAATATTGGTGTTCTTGTACAAGTCGTACTGATACGTCGTATCCTTGGTCGCATACCACAGGGCAAGAGCGGCGGCGGCACCGTCGTCATACAGCGGACCACCACCCGTGTAGAACTGGTTATAGGCACCACCACCCGTATTGCGCTGTTCGTAGAAGGCAGGCATCAACACGTTCTTGTAAATATCCTTGGCGGCCTCGATCAAGGAATCAGAATAGGCAGGGTCATACACCTTGTAGCCCACGGCCACATTCGCCATAGCCGCCACAAAGATACCCGCCGTATTGGCTCCAATCGAGGTGTCGACAGGACGGTCGGGGCCACCCTGTTCCGGAGACTGCGCATCCTGGCGTTCAGGCAAATCCCAGTATCTGTGGTCACCGTCGCCCACGCCCACCGAATGGAACATGTCGCCTTTTTCAATCAGGCCTTTCGCCTTGGAAGCCTTGTAGAGCTTGAGCAAATAGTCCGTTCCAACCTTCGCCTCGTAAAGCACGTCGGGAATACCGTCGGTGAACACCGTGTCGGCATACGAATTGCCGTAACGGTCCTCGGCCTTGTCCTGGTACGTCAGGTAAACCATCGACAATACGAAAGCCGCATAGCCCAAAGTCTCGGAAACCTTGAAATGGTCACCGCAGTCATGCCAACCACCCGTAAGGTCAAATCCCTCTGCAGAACCGTCCTTCAAATGGCAAGCCCCGTGGAAATGCGAATGCGTGTCACCGCAACGCTGGATGCCAAAGAACATCAGCGACTTTTCGAGAATCGCATTAAAGACGGAAGGATGGATATGGAATGTGGCCGAGGTGTCGTTTCCGACCACGACAAAATATTCACCCGGAATCGCCGGCGAGAGCCCCGTAAAGTCGGCACGGTAAAGCGCTTCCCTCTCGGTGCTGATGGAATCCTGCTTTCCAAACTCGTAGACGCTTTCCAGGGAGTTGAAAGCACCATTAATCCAGATATTCGGTTTAATGACACTATTGCTGATGAGGCTCAAGGAGCCGCTCCATGCCTCGGCGCCGCTATTTGCGTCAATGACTCGGAACTTGGTATCCGCAGGGTCCGCCACATAGGCGTACTTGTAGTCCTGAGGTCTATAGCCGCTCTGGTTCAGGCGAATCGGACGCCTCGCGAAGGCGTTCAACGAGTCCAGATATCGACGGCTATGTACCTTGTCGGTGCGGTCCAAATTAGGGAGCCCGTCCGCCAGGGCAAAGTCCGCGGCGAACAAGGCGAGGAACAGAACAAACTTCAAGAACTTCATCATACCACTCAACTTTATATCGTCGCGACTTTCGGAATCTTACTTCTTCGCTCTTCTGAAGCCGAACGTCTTGGTAAACGTATCGTTATCCTTGAGCGTTTCGGTCCTGTACTTGGTCGCGCCGTCAGCACTTTCTTCGGTCGAGGCCAGGTAGGGACTCTTCGCTTCGGTATTGAACTTCGCGATGTAAGGACCAGTTCCGATCTTCTTGCCATCGGCGCTGGCCGGGTAGTCTTCCGGGGCGCACCATTCCAGATACAAGGTCAAGGTGCTGCTTGCCGAGATGAAGTCCATCACGGCCGCCGAGGTGAACCTGTAGCTCATGTTGTTCACATAGGCGCCCATATTGCTGAAGATATCCAGTTCGAGCTTGATGTCGTAATTGCGCTTCGCTTCGCCCAGGTCCGTACTGTCGCGCACATCGGGCAGAGCAACCTCAATCATGAATACAGGACCGGCATGCTTGTAATCCTTGATCGGAGCACTGAAGACATCGTGCAACTTATGCTGGCCAGCCGCGATCACGACCGTTTCACCGTTCTTGTTGATTCCGGTCAAACGGAAGTTTTCGTTAGCGAGCAGCGGGGAGCCTCCATAGTAGACTTCATCGAGCTTACGACCCTTGGCAACGCCTTCCGGAGTCGAGATCGTGAACTTGATCTTGGACACGGAACCGGTCACCGGCACCCACGGATTCTGATCGCCCGCATACTGTCCTGCGAGATCCTTGAAGTAGCTCATTTCGGCATCCGAAATCAGACGCACCGAGTCTGCAATCCAAATCGCTTCGTCATACTTGTGCCTGAAACCAAGGCGTGCCGACGTCGAGCGAGAAGAATAGCTAAGCGAGAGGTTCGGATTCTGCAGAGGACTGAAGAACGTTCCCTTCTTTCCTTCACGGTTGCGTTCCACCACATAGGGGTGGCCCGGCATCGTATCCAGCGGTTCCGAGAACGTGAGGGTCACGTAGTCCTTGGAGCCCTGGGCGTCATCACCCACGTCGTAGCCCTGCCACAGAGCAGACAGGATAATCGGAGGACACTTGTCGACCACAGGGTAATACTTGTCGAAGAAGCCGCCTTCGGGGCCAAGACGCGGAGTCACGTGTCCGTAACCGTCGTAAGGACCAACCGTAGAGCCCATCGCAAAGGTGTTCGAGGGAGTCATCTTGATCGTGATAATCGAGACGGTATCGGGGACCATCACCGTAACGACCGAAGAATCCTCGGCCAAAACGCTTTCGGCATGTTCGCCAAATTCCAAGGTATGCGTCCAGCTTTCGGGCAAGAAACTACGAGTTTCGCCCTTCAGGCCCCATTCCACCACGAAACTGTCAAGCATGTCCTTGTCGCGGAGTTTCTTCGCAAACTTCATGTACAGTTCATCGGGATAGCCGTCACCTTCGAAGTCACGCATTTCGGCAAGCGTCACCGGCACCGGCTTCGGAGTTTCCACGATCTTCACCGTATTGCAGGTAATCGCAGGATCGAGCAGGTTCAGCGCCTTGTCCGAAACGGAATTCGGCTGCACGACCACCGTACCGCCAATCGGCAACATCTGTCCGTCGGTATTTCCCGTAATCACGTAGAGCCAGCTCTTGCCATCGTTACTGGTCGTCGCCTTGCCCACCACATTGATTGCGGCACCCGTCACGCCGACCACTTGCAGGAACCAGTTGTTCAGCGAAGAAAGCAGCACCGGTTCGGTGAAGGCGACCATCAAGGTATCCTGTTCGGATTCATGATTCGGGTTTTCAAGAATAGTCACACTCAAGAGCTGCGGAAGGATGCCGTCGCCAATCGCCACGCGTTCGGCGTTCGTCGCCCCTTCGGCCTTCAAGTAAACCGTCGCCGTTCCCGACGGAGATGCCGTCGCCTGGATTCCAAGCGAGGCAGGCAGGTCGAGCGTCACCACCGACTGGTTCAGCGCCGCGGCCTGATCCACCTTAAGGGTAGCCGTATCGGACATGCCCGGCAGGAACACGCGGATACTGTCGAAGCTGTAATCCGCATCCAGTTCGTTCGTGAATTCGACGAGAAGCTTGTCGGCGACATTGTCGCAGTCGGTATCCTGAGCCAGAACCTTCTGCGGTTCAGGGTACTTGGATTCCGCAAAGAAGCTCTGCTTCGAAATATCTTCTTCGTCGTCAGGGTCAATGTAGATTACCTGGATCGTATCGCCTGCAAAGAAGGAAATCTGATTGCCCAGGCGGCCTTCCTTCGGAACGGACACCGCAGAAATCAAGGAGGAACTCTTGAACGAGCCCGGGTTGGCGGCGTCTTCCACCAGCTTGACCTTCAGGGTATCCTGCTTCTTTCCGTTGATGACAAGCACTTCGATCGGAGCGGAAGTTCCCGCCTTATCCTTGTCGGTCAAGAAGATATTGAAGCGGGTATTCGCCGGATCGGCAGGAGATGCCACCGGGTTACCGGCTTCGTCCTTGATCGTCAGCGAGGACTGCGTCAGGTTACCGCGAGTGAACTGCACATAGTAAGTACGGTTGATAAAGGCGCAACCGCCGTTTTCGGCACATTCGGCACAATCCGGATTGGCACCCGCAAAAATCGTAAGGTCAATCTTGTTGCTACCGATCTTCATCTTGACAGGAATATTCAGCGTCCAGAGGCCGGTCGAGTCAATTTCACCGCCGCCGCTCGTGACATTGTAGTGAGCAATCACTTCGCTGTCCTTGGAGATCAGGAAGATTTCATCACCAATCCTGTTGATAATCGTCTCGATTTCAGTACCGTTCGCCCAGATACGGGTAATGTAGCCCTGCTCGGAAACGTGGGCATAACCCTTCACGTACACGGTGCTGCTCGTCTGGTCGATTTCCACATAGGAACCGTCGGAAACATTGAACGGAGCGTCCAGGGTCACATCCATTTCGTAGTGAGCCTTCTTCTGCGTCATTTCCTGGTAAGAGGGGCTATAACCCCAAATGAATTCGTCCTTACGGTAAACAACGATATAGGGGTTAATGGGGATTTCGTTATCGATATCGCCATAATCCTTGTCTTCAAAAGGCATACCCACATAGTCGGCACCGTCCTTCAGGAACTCATGCGGAGCCCAGGACCAGTCTCCCGTTTCCTTGGTCATGCGCTTCTTGGCAAGCTGACGCAAGGTTTCGCAAGTCTGATAACCATCGTTCGAAAGACCCGACGAGAAACCAAAGTCGAGACGCACGCGAGATGAAGACTTGATCGTTGTCGATCCCAGCGGAACAGGGAAATAGTAAGAATACTTACCCGTCGCAGCATCGTAAGTATCATCCAGGCGTTGCGGCAATGCATGGCGCATCAGGTAACGGATTTCTTCACCCGTTTCGCAAGGCTTGTTGAAGCCCGCTTCGTCGTAGGCCTGGCAGATATCGATATCAATCAAGGTCGCGCACTTTTCAACTTCTTCCGGTTTTGCGGTAAAGTACATGCGCAAGGTCAAACTGTCAAAGGGTCTTGCCTCGTTATTGTAGATATTCAAATCGAGGAAGTCCAGACCACCAAATTCATACTGGTATGCGCGCACGCTAAAGTCGTACCAGCCCACCGGCGTCGTGAACTTGAGCAGTTCTCCCGTCTTGTCGTTGGTATTCGCAAACTGGCCGTTGCTTTCAACCATATAGTAATAAGTCGTCTTTTCCTTAAGTCCGCCAATCTTCACATAGTGGAACTTGGTCGGAATGCCAGATACATCGGCGTTGCCCGCACCGCTATTAAAAGCATATTCGGCGGCAGTCGCATGCGGAACGGTATCCCAGTACACCTTGGATTCATATTCGCCATTCGGCGTGTACCACATGATTTCGGCGCTGTCACCAAACATGTTACAGACCGTCGGGTTCGTAATCTGTGCGCTTTCCACCGTATTGAGCGTCGTAAAGCTAAACGGAGTTTCCGTAGAATCCACCATGTACTTGAAGGTAAAGTTTTCCGGATTGTAGGCATTCAGGCCTGCAGCATAGAAGTAGTAGGTCGTACCGTTCTGGAGGCCGCGCAAGATAATTTCGTGCTGCACGCCCGAGGTGGAATCATCCGGGAAGGCCGCCGTATTCAACGAAGCCTCGTCGGTACCGTAATAAAGCCTTGCCGTTCCACGGGTCGAGAGTTTCACCATCACGATTGCGGAGTCCATGCTCACGTGGCGGATTTCCACCGTCACGCCCGGAGCGGCGGTACGGTCGAACTTGGCGGCGGCAAGCATACCCGAGCTCACGATCGTAGCAGCGGCATCGATACAGGTTTCGGACAGGAAGTAGTCTTCCCAGCTCTTGTTGGAGGGCACCCAGGAATTGGTCGTTCCCGGAAGAATGCCACCGAACAGGGCTCCCACCGGCGGATTATACTTGTAACCGGCACCCGGCGTATTCTTACCTTCGGGGTTTGCAGCACGGTGGTGCGGGTGAGCATCATTCTTGTCGCCGATACCCAAGATAAAGGACACATCCCACGGGTTCACGCCCAGCATGTAGTTCAACTGGTTGATACCCAGCTGATGCATTTCGTCGGCCTTCCAGTCAGGAGTTCCCATAATCGGAAGGACCAGATTCTTCTTTTCGATATCCTTCGCCACGTCGGCATAAGCCAAAACTTCAAAGATATTTCCGGCCTGGTAACGGTTATAGATCCACTGTCCATCAGTAAACATAGAATACCAAGTAGGATCAAAGGACAGGGCACCTCTCAACTTCCAAGCCGGTCCCTGGTTATTGGGAATGCCCGGCAATGCAATGGAACCCGTTCCATTTCCAGACATGTCTTCCAGGTTCAGGATCATGCTCGTAATACAGTCTTCCACAGCATTGAGCCATTCCGTTTCGGTAAGCCCGTATTCGGTTATAGCCTTGTTCTTGTCAGCCAGGATCAGCTTGTAAAGAGCATAGGTCGCATAGGCATAAGCATTCGCCCAGCTCGTGTTCTTCGTGTTCTTCAGGAAGCCCTTGTCGTTAGTCACAAACCAACCGCCCGCAAAGGCGCCCGCACCGTCCATATATTCCTGGCCAGCCACCAGGTTACGGGTACGGATCATGTCGTCGGCATATTCCTTCTTGCCGGTCGCATAGAGAAGTGCCACAGAAGCGAGAGCAAGGTCATCGTAGAATTCGTTGTTACCGTTGTAAGCCGGAGAAGACCAACCGGCAGCCTTGGTATTGTTCACAAAAGGCTTGCCACCGTCGTAACTGGACTTGCCCTGGGCAAGGGACTTTGCAAAGTCATACATCTTTTCGGCAACCATCAAGCAACTGTCCGCAAAGGGCTTGTCGTATTCAGCATACATCTTGCCCAAAATCGCAAGGCCAGCAGCCGTTTCGCCACCGATATTCGCACCGATTTCACCCTGGCGCAGAACACGCGTCGTAGGACCGCCACGGCCCGTCGCAGCAGCGGAACCGTCCGTCGGAAGCTTATCCTGGTTTTCAGGTCTGCCCCACCAACCGTGGTCCTTACCGAAACTACCGACAGAAAGCACCATGTCGTCAATCACACCCTTTGCACGCACATAGGAACGCAGCACAAAGTCTGCACCGTGTTTTGCTTCGCGCAACATATCCGGGATACCGTCGGTATTCACCGTCTCGCCATGGTTAAAAGCGTAGTTGTCTTCGTCGGCGTCGGGATTCGTGGCAGCAAGAACCGCCGCCACCATAAAGGCATACATCTGCGTCTGTGATTCCTTCAGGTGGTCACCGCAGTCATAGTAGCCACCTTCCAGCGTTCCCGCCTGCGACATATCAAGGAAAGTCAGCGAACCACCTTCGGGGTCCTGCACCAGTTCGCCCGCACCATCCAAGGTATGGCTAGCCGGGTGGAACCAGGAATCGCCGTAACCGCTACGGTTGATGCCGTAGAACTTGAGGGCGGCGCTACGCACCATGGAATACACCTTCTCGCTCACGATAAAGGTGCTCGAGATATCGTTCCCGACCTTGATACGCAAACGGGTGTCCGTCGGGACATTGCCCGGAATATGACCGATCTGGATAATGCCGGACTGCCCCGTGATGTCGAGTTGGTAACGCTTCTGGTCGTTAGTTGCCGCATTGGTACCGGCGATAATCGTCCAGTCCGAAGAAGTCTGCACACCGCTACTGGAGAGCGTACCCGTCACCGCAGGGCTCAAGGAATTACCGTCGACATCAACCACTTCGAAAGTGGTCGCCGTTCCCACATAGTAGAACTGCTTTTCGGGGTCGCTCGGCAAGTAACCGGCCTGGTTGATACGGATCGGCGACATGCGATAGTTGATTGCATCGAGGTACGCCTGGTTCAGCGTATCGGGAATAAGGGCATTCGGCACATAAGACGCCGGGGTACGGTTCTTAGGCACCATATTGTGTTTCATGGTGACCGTCGTGTCATAATGATTAAAGACAGTCGTATCCCAGGTGAGGGGCCACACCGGACGAATCAGGTCATAAGGCGTGGGCTGTTCCTGACCCGCTGCCGCCATAACGGATACGGCAGACATCGCGACAAACATCGCAGCGACAAGACTCTTTTTAATAGGCACAAAAGCCTCCTTTTATATACAACTAAATGGCGGATACACAAGCACCCGTTAAGCAAACGCCCAAATACACATTCTAAAAATAGATTTATTAGCCTAAAAACGGACTATGCCAAATCAGAAAATGTTCGCATTTTGCTCTCAAAAAAGGCAAAAAAAATTGATTTGGAACACGCAGTTTCGTATAAAAGTTTTTAGTAAGAAATTTATAGAACAAAGTTCAGAAAAGTTTACAGAGTGGCGGTAAAAAGGAGGTGCCGGACCAAGTCCGGCATGTCATTTGGCTGTAGGAAAAAAAAAGCCAGACAATCCGGCATGACAATTAGCGCAACAAAAAAAGGCCGACACCCGTAGGCATCGACCTCTAAAAATCTGTGGATTTTAAACCGCTAGATTAGTCCTTGCCGGTGAAGATGATCACGAGCACGGATGCCACGAAGGCGGCGGACACGATCAGGAATTCCCACGGGTTTTCCATGATGGTGGACTTGGCGGAACCGGCGGAGCTGTTTTCGAGAGCAGCCTGTTCTTCGGCCTTGGCCTTAGCTTCAGCTTCGGCAGCCTTCTTTTCTTCTTCGGCCTTGGCGAGAGCGGCGGAGTCAACCGGAGCTTCTTCAGCCTTTGCTTCGAGCACTTCGGTCTTGGCCGTATCGGCAGGAGCAGTCGTATCGGCGGCGGCTACGGCTTCAGCAGCAGGAGCGGCAGCAGAATCGGCCGGGGCTGCGGCAGCGGTAGAATCGGTTGCAGCCGGAGCAGCGGCTTCGGCCTTCGGAGCTTCAGCAGGAGCGGCAGCAGAATCAGTGGCAACAGGAGCAGCAGCGGCTTCGGCCTTCGGGGCTTCGGCAGGAGCAGCGGCCGGAGCGGCTTCAGCAGCCTTCGGAGCTTCGGCGGCGGGCTGAGCAGCAGGGGCTGCAGCGGGAGCCGGTGCGGCAGCTTCAGCCTTCGGGGCTTCGGCAGCGGGAGCAGCCTTTGCAGCAGGAGCGGCGGCAGTCTTGGCAGCCGGGGCCGCGAAAACAACAGCAGAGGCAAGCATAGATGCGAGCATGAGATTCTTGATCTTCATAGTATTCCTCACTAGATTTTAAACTTTTACGATGTAAAAAATAGTACAAATTTCGGCCGTTCGCCAAGTTTTTTATAAAAAAAGTTCAAATTGTCCGCCATTTTTGTCTTTTCGTCGGCATTTTGCAATTTTTTCGCACACCGTCATGGGTAAAAGCACTCCATTCAGACAGAAATTTAAGACCAAAACCGCGAGAAATTTTAAATTACACACGTAAAATCAATGTGGAATGTGAAATGTGATATTTATAATTAGTCATTACTCACCCCACACCTAACTCCAGTCCCTAGATCCTAACCACTAACCATCAACCACTAACCACTAGAACACTATGGCATTCAAATACGAAGCTACCGTCCAGCACGGTGAAGATACTACCGAATACGTGAATCTCGGTAAAGATGGCGTTTCCGTCGCCGAATTCGAAGGCAAGAAGATTCTGAAGGTCGCCCCCGAGGCGCTCACCAAGATTGCCCAGGCCGCCTTTGAAGAAGTGGAATTCTGCCTGCGCCCGGCCCACACGGCGAAGGTCGCAATGATTCTCCAGGACCCGGAAGCTTCGGACAACGACAAGTTTGTCGCGCTCACCATGCTCAAGAACGCCTGCGTTGCCGCAAAGGGCATCCTCCCGTTCTGCCAGGACACCGGTACGGCCATCTGCGTTGCCCACAAGGGCCAGCAGGTCTGGACGGGCTTTGACGATGCCGAAGCGATTTCCGAAGGTATCTACAACGCCTACACCACGAAGAACCTGCGCTACAGCCAGATTGCTCCGCTCACGATGTACGAAGAAAAGAACACCGGTTGCAACCTGCCTGCCCAGATCGACATCCACGCCGAAGAAGGCGCCGAGATGAAGTTCCTCTTTGTGGCCAAGGGCGGTGGCTCTGCCAACAAGACTTACTACTGGCCCATGACCAAGGCACTCCTCAACCCGAAGTCCTTGGAAAAGTTCCTCGCCGAAAAGGTGAAGACCTTGGGTACTGCAGCCTGCCCTCCGTACCACCTCGCCATTGTGATTGGCGGTACCTCTGCCGAAATGAACACCCACATGGTGAAGCTCGCTAGCTGCGGCTACCTCGACGATATTCCGACCACCGGTTCCGAAGGCGGTCGTATTTTCCGCGACCTCGAAATGGAAGAAAAGGTTCTGCACATCTGCCAGAAGACGGGCATTGGCGCCCAGTTCGGCGGCAAGTACCTGGTGCACGATGTCCGCGTGATTCGCGCTCCGCGTCATGCCGCAAGCTGCCCGGTTTCTATCGGCGTGAGCTGCTCTGCCGACCGCAACATCAAGGCAAAGATTGACGAGAACGGCCTCTGGCTCGAAAAGATGGAACACCATCCGGAAAACTACATTCCGGCAGGCAACGCCGTGAACCTCGCTCCGGCTGTTGAAATCGACCTTGACCGCCCGATGAAGGAAGTGCTCGCCGACCTCACCAAGTATCCGGTGAAGACGCGCCTCAGCCTCAAGGGCACCATGATTGTGGCCCGCGACATGGCACACGCGAAGATTGCCGAAATCTTCGACAAGCAGGAACGCGGCGAAGAACTCACCGACGAAGAAAAGACCGTGCTCAAGGTCGTGTCTGACCACCCGATTTACTACGCCGGCCCGGCCAAGACTCCGGCTGGCATGCCGACAGGTAGCTTCGGCCCGACAACGGCTAACCGCATGGACCCGTACGTGATGCGCTTCCAGAGCAAGGGTGCTTCGATGATCATGGTCGCGAAGGGCAACCGCAGCCAGGACGTGACCGACGCCTGCAAGAAGTACGGTGGATTCTTCCTCGGCTCTATCGGCGGTCCGGCAGCCATCCTCGCCGAACAGAACATCCTCAGCAACGATATCGTGGCATTCCCGGAACTCGGCATGGAAGCCATCCGCAAGATCACCATCAAGGACTTCCCCGCATTCATCCTCGTGGATGACAAGGGGAACAACTTCTTTGAAGGTTTGATTTAAAGGTTGTTGCCCTTGCGCCAAGCGGATGCGGCTCGTATTAACGAGCCGTAGAAGCGCGGAGTATTTGGCATCGCAAGTTCTTTACTGCATTAGCCAAATACGGAGTCTCATTGGGGCAACAATTTCTTTGAAGGTTTGATTTAGTAATTAAATTACTTTATCAGTAACAATTTTCCATTCCCCTGGTTGCAAGTCACCCAGGGGAATTTTTCCTATCTGCACGCGGATAAGGCGAAGTGTCGGGAACCCAACCGCAGCCGTCATGTGACGCACTTGGCGGTTCTTGCCTTCGATGAGCGTAAGGCGTACCCAGCTGGTGGGAATATTCGCCCTGAAACGCACCGGCGGATTACGGGGCCAAAGCCAGTCCGGTTCTTCCGCAATTTCAGCCTTGCAGGGCTTGGTGTGATAACCCTTGATATCGACACCCCTGGCAAGCTTGCGCACCGCCTCTTCGGTAATTTGACCATCCACTTGCGCCAAGTAGGTTCGCGGATGCTCAAACTTCGGATCCAGCAGTTTCTTAATCAGCTTGCCATTATCCGTCAGCAAGAGCGCGCCTTCGCTGTCATGGTCCAAGCGTCCTGCCGCATAAACTCCCGGCGGAAACCCGAACGTATCGAGCGCCGCGTGGCCCGACTCCGGCGTAAACTGGCTCAAGACACCAAAAGGTTTGTTAAACAAGATAACCGTAGACATCGGGAATAAAGGTAGAAAATAGTTGATAGAGCCTAGCTGGTAGAACTTAGAAGAAACATCCAAGCTCTAAGATCTAAGCTCTAAATTCTAATTGCTATATTATTCCACATGAAAATTCTTGTTACAGGTGCAGCTGGTTTTATTGGCTCCAAGCTCATGTTCATGCTCGCGGAACGCGGCGACGAAGTGGTGGGCCTCGACAATATTAACGACTATTACGATGTCCGCCTCAAATACGGTCGACTCCGCGAAGGCGGCATCGAGCAGCCCGGCGACAACTTCGCCTACGGTGCCATGGTGCAAAGTTCCAAGTACAAGAACTGCCGATTCGTCAAGATGGGCATCGACGACAAGGAGCCCCTCGACAAGCTCTTTGCCGTAGAAAAGTTTGACAAGGTCGTGAACCTCGCCGCACAGGCGGGCGTGCGCTACTCCATCACGAACCCGTACGCCTACCTGCAAAGCAACCTGGTCGGATTCCTGAACATCCTGGAAGCCTGCCGCCACAACCAAGTCAAGTACCTGGTGTTCGCCTCGTCCAGCTCCGTGTACGGCCTCAACAGCAAGGTGCCCTACAGCGAAGACGACAAGGTCGACAATCCCGTGAGCCTGTACGCTGCCAGCAAGAAGAGCAACGAACTCATGGCCCACAGCTACAGCAAGCTCTACAACCTGCCCGTCGCGGGTCTACGTTTCTTCACCGTTTACGGGCCGTGGGGACGCCCCGACATGTCGCCCATGCTCTTTGCCCGCGCCATTTCCAAGGGTGAACCCATCAAGGTGTTCAACAACGGCGACATGATCCGCGACTTCACCTACATCGACGACATCGCCGAAGGCACCATCCACACACTGGACCACGTGCCCGATGCCGCCAAATGCCCCAATAACGTGCCCTACAAGATTTACAACATCGGTTGCAGCCACCCCGTAAAGCTCATGGACTTTATCGCCGAAATTGAAAACGCTTACGGCGAACCCGCCAAGAAGAACTTCTTGCCTATGCAGCCCGGTGACGTGTACCAGACCAACGCCGACACCACCAAGCTCGAAACCGAGTGCGGCTACAAGCCCCACTGGAGCCTGCATGACGGCATCGCCGAATTCATGAAGTGGTACAAGAGCGACAAAAATCCGCTCAAGTAATTTTTAACAATCAGTTTGGGATATGTTCAAAGCGACACTAAAGAAGCTGTTCCTTGACGGCCTCCGTCAACTCAAGCCCGTTCATTATATTGTCCTCGCCCTGATTCTAGGACTTGGGATATTCAACGCCGTCACAGGGGCGATGCCCTATATCAACCAGCACCGTTACGAACGCGGGATAGAAAAGGCATTCAACAAATGGTGGGAAAACGAAGGCGCCGAACAATTCAAAGCCGTCGGACTGGAACCTACCGATAAAATCCGTAACGAGGAATTCGAACAGTTCCGAGCGAGAGCGCTCGCCCAGAAGCCATCCTACATCGTAGAAGACCGCATCGAAATCATGAAAAAGGATTTCCGCGAATGGTGGGAAATCAAGGGCGGCAAAGAGTCCTTTGCCGAAGAACACAAGCGCTACCCCAGCGAATCGGATTTCCGTCGCGAACTGACGAAATGGATCAACAACTATACGGACAAGTTTACCCGCTACAATATGGCGTTCGTTCCCAAGAGGGAACAATACGGCAACCTGCTTACCAGCTGGATGCTTTTCCCGAGCGTGTGGAGCTACCTGATTTTCGCAGCATTCTTCATCTTTGCCACGGTTCAACTCGAAAGGCGCTGGCAATGGTATATCTTATGGGGAATCGTGGTCGGAGTAACCCTTTGCGGAGGAATCTTCGTTTCGATTCTTACGGGAACAAGCTTCTTCGATCACTATGATGGCGAACGCTACATGGGAATGAGCCTCACCATCGCCTTTCTACTCGGAGCAACTGCATTTGCTCCCCGCAAGGATATGATTTCGACGACAACTTCCGCAGTTTGCTTTGCGGGACTATTCCTGGACATGGCAATCAACTGGTTCGTGAACCCGGGAATCTTCGGGGCGGTCACCATTCTTTCGCCCCTTCTGTTCGGAGCAGGAGCTTTCGCCGGGACAAAGATTGAGACTCGCCGCAAGAACAAGCGAGAACTCAAACTGGACGCCCTCAACGAACGAGCACGCCGCGTCGCGAGCCGTAACCCGATGGCAGAAATGAAGGCGAAAACCCGCGCCTCCATCGAGGCCGGATTTGCAAGCGCCAAACTCGGGCAATTCGACCAGGCTCAGCGTCAGCTGACCCAGGCGATGACCCAACTTTTGCAGGAACACCCTGTCGACGGGGAACTCGTAAAATCACTTGCCGAACGGATGACCAGCCCGACTCTCTACATTGAAATTATGAGCAACCAATGGCTGGAATGGGGCGAAATCGCCAAGGCGAAGAATTCCCCCGAGGCAGCCATCCTTCTTTTGAAGAAAGGCCTTTCGCGCGAAAAAGACAAGAACTTCGCCCGTCGCGCCCTTTACGTTCTAGGCGAGACAAGTATTACGAATAAAATAGAAATTGAAGACGGTGTTAAGCGTCTTCAAAAAGTAATCGAGATGAATGGCAATGATATGATGGCCAAACAGGCTCAGAAAATATTAGATAGTATAGGAAAATAATGGATTCCCTCCCCTATCGTGCTACGCACTCCAGGGTCGAGAATGACTATACTACTGTATGTAGCGGCGCTTCACGGCGCCGTTTTTCGTATACTCCACCACTATCACGCGAGCAGCAGGCATCCTTGCCGGTTTGCGTTCGCCAGCAAACAGCGGACGGCCCTGCATATCAAAGATACGGTAGAAACCCGTTTCGGCTTCAGTTGACAGGTTTATGCGTTGCGCAATCGAAGTCGTTCCGCTGCTGGATTCAATAACTTCGCCTGAAGAAGACTCCGGTTCGGCACTTGAAGAAGATTCGGGAGTATTCGGGTCCGTCACCACGATGCGGCCGCTCTTGACAAAGGTAGAATCGTTGTTGGTCGCCGTGACGGTGAAGGCGTATTCGCCAGCCGCAGTGGGAGTGCCACTGATAGAAATCTTGCGGTTTTCCTTGTCGATGCTAGTCGTAACGCCCGCCGGGAAACCTACGGGTACGACCGTCTCGGCGCCGCTCCAGGTGTAGCAGAAATCCACAATCGGTTCACCCAGGTTGATGCTCTGGCTGCTGGAGCCCGCACCGCACTTTACAACCTCAGGGTAGGCAGTCCCTTCGACAGAGAAGGTCACAAACGAAGACATCTGCGAAAGACCCGAATTGTCCGTCACGACTGCAACTGCGGAATACAAGCCCGGCTCAAGCCCACTAGCGTTGACCTGGTAAGGAGCGGAGTTTGCAGTACCCACCAGCGTGTTGCCCACGTAGAAGGCGACGCTCTTTACGGAACCGTCGCTGTCCTTCGCATCGGCCTTCAAGGTCACCGTCGCACCGGCTTCAAATTTCGCCCCCATTGCGGGAGCAGAGAGAGAAACGCTAGCCGCCTTGTTGCTCAATCCGAAAGCCTGGTTGTATTCGGGCATCTTGCCGTAGCGGCCACCCACGCCCACAAGTTTCGGGAGGTCGGTAGGAAGGCTTGAATTGCTGCGTAGTTCGTAAGAATAAGAAGGCGTAAAGACATTGTCATTGAACGCCGACGCCTGAGATGTTCCATTGTTGTTATAGGGGGTGGAGCTCTTTGCTCCGGTGACCGTCGTATTCTTGAACTTGATCAAGGAATAGGCATCCTTTCCGGCCACCTGAATTTGCGGATTTTTCACATAGTTGTTTTCGTAAAGGACTTGCGTCTTCTTGTCGCTTTTCCCGGAGGCATCAATCACATGCCAGTGGTTGTAATCCACATAGGAATTGTAGATGTGGACCATCGAGGCGTAGGAACCATCCGCCTCGCTCGTCACCTTGGGAACGCGTCCGAAAGAATTGTGCCAATAGACATTCGCAAAAGTCAGCTGCGCCGTTTCAACAAGGTGCATATACGGATCGTAATAGTAGCAGTTGTACTCGTTGCTGCCATCATAGTCTAGATACGAAACGGTGATGCCCTTGACATATTCCAAGTCCATGCCGTCGCTAATCCACTTGTAGCTGATGTGGTCGAACCACATATTTTCAACTTCCTTGCCGCCGCTGCCGCTCACTTCGAGACCATCGCCCCCCTCGATAAGGTGCGGGTTCACATCGTAAAGGGCCAAGTTGCGATAAATGTTGTTCTTGGCACCTTCGTAGGAACGGTTTGACCACGAAACACCGCGCATATTTGCGCCACGGCCCATACCCACGAGGCTCTTGTTGCCCTTGGTCGTAATCCAGTTGCTCCAACTCTTGATTTCACCCGCAGACACCATCGTGGTCTGTTCGCTAAGGCCGGAACAGCTGTTCTGCGTAAAACTGATACGGTAAAAGGTGTTGTTGGAATTGACAGTGTTGCCACAGGAAGACTTGCACCAAGTCCATCCCGAATTGGCGGCAGATGTGGCCGCATCTACGAACTTTCTGAAGTCGTAAGTACCTTCGGGCACAAGGATTGTCACCGCATCGTTACTCTGCATATGCTTACGAATAGTGGCGGTATCGCTCGCGATGACGATGTTACCCGCATCGCCGCCGGTGGTATTGGCGCCGAAGCCTTCGGCCTTCACATTGAATGTGAAAAGCAGGACGGCCGTCGGGTCGGTTTCCGCACCGCTCCAAATCCACTTGGCCTGCGTATTCGCTGCAAATCCCGTAAGGGCAGCCCCGCTCGGGAGCTTGTTGCTCGCATAGTTCAGGGTTGTCGCTCCACCCCACTGGCTAAGGTCGCGGCCCTTGTTCTTCCAGGAGTTGTTGCTTACCACGGGTTTCGATTTCCAGCCGCTGCCGGAATAGTAGGACTTGTCGAGGTCATCAATCTGCACCATGACACCGGGAGCACCCTGGCCGTTCACGCCCA
>JAEEGH010013257.1_pt1 | contig 18319 bp, 20 predicted proteins | sample 9134181 | NCBI WGS metagenome assembly JAEEGH01 (sample SAMN16246544, study PRJNA631951) | gut metagenome | biome: gut microbiome; feature: rumen; material: DP-attached | host: Bos | place: Iran: Karaj | collected 2018-10 | reverse complement strand
AGAACTATAAGGTCGTTACACTTTGTGGAAGCACCCGTTTCAAGGAGCAATACATGGAAGTTCAGAAACGATTAACGCTGGAGGGCTACATTGTCATCAGCGTAGGACTGTTCGGGCATTCCGGCGACGAAGAGGTTTGGAAACCAGGCACGAAGGAAATGCTTGATGACATGCACCTTCGCAAGATCGACATGGCAGACGAAATCTTTGTCATCAATGTCGGCGGCTACATTGGCGAGAGTACCAAGAGGGAAATCGCCTACGCTGAGAAGACAGGCAAGAAAGTGAATTATCTAGAGAACGATTAGAAATGAAAAGACTCGCTTTATTCTGTATGTTTTTCCTGCCTTTGTTTGCATGGGCGCAAAAGCAGTATTTCCTGCCAACGGCTACCCCCTCTGACGAGGAAAAGGACAAGCCAATGATTGAGGTCTATCTGCCCCAGCAGCCAAATGGATGTGCCGTTGTGCTCTGTCCTGGCGGTGCCATGAGATGGCTGTCGTGGGAGAGCGACGTGGTGAAGATGGCATCGTTCCTAAATGAACACGGCATTGCCGCCATCGGACTGCGCTATCATCTGAACAAGGAGCAGATGCCGCAGGGTATGAAGATGCCACCGATGGTGGATGTGACACATCCTGAAGCATTTCCGCAGGCCGACGCCAATCCGATGCACACGGCCAGTGGCGACTCTATCATCCAACTCGCAGCACAGGATGCCAAGGCTGCCATCCGTATGGTGAGAGAACATGCTGACGAATGGCACATCAACAAAGACAAGATAGGATTCCTCGGTTTCTCAGCTGGAGGCGGTGTGGCTATCGCTGCCACGATGTCTGCCGACAGCACGGAGCGTCCCGACTTCCTGTGCACCAACTTCGGCCCTTCGCTGATGCCCGTCGCCGTCCCAGCTGATGCGCCGCCCCTGCTGATTATGACCAGAGCCGACCACCCCAATGTGGCAGCAGGCCTCGTCGCTCTCTTCATGGAATGGAAGAAGGCAGGGGCTAATGCCGAACTACATATTTATGGCGACGGAAAAGGCCCATACGAACTGATGCCGCAGACAGGAGAGACGACGACTGAGACATGGAGCAGCCAGCTGATTCATTGGCTGAAGGCCAGGGGATTCATTAAATGAGACTGACATGATTGGAAACTACAAGATTATTACCCTCTGTGGCAGTACCCGTTTCAAGGAGCAGTTCCTTGAAGTGCAGAAACGTCTCACCCTGGATGGATGTATTGTCATCAGTGTCGGTCTGTTCGGTCATTCCGGTGACGAAGACGTGTGGAAACCCGGGGTAAAGGAGATGCTTGATGAAATGCACCTGCGGAAGATCGATCTGGCTGATGAGATATTCGTTATCAACGTAGGAAGCCACATCGGCGAGAGCACCAGACGGGAGATTGCATATGCCATCAAGACTGGTAAGAAAGTGAATTATCTGGAACCCATACAGGATTAAGCGTTATGGACATAAAAGAATTTATCACCAACTACAGGGAGGCCTTTGGCCGAAAGGCTCCATTGCCTCTACTTTTCGGGTATAGTGACAAACCCGTTAACGATACAGAGAAGACGATGGTGAGTACCAATCGTCTTGGCGGCTGTTTTTTCAAAGGACTGCAAACTGCAAGGGATGGCGTACCCGTTAGTCTTAGCGCGGATGTCATAGGATGTGGTGGCGGCAAGCTATACACAGGCTTCTCTGATATGCCTGAACGTATACCAAGCTTTGTCTCACTGAAGGAGAAATACAAGAAAACACCTGAAATGGTGACCGAATACGTTCAGGGCCTTGAAATGGAGCGAACAGAAAAACCTTATCTGAACTTCATAAGAATAGACCAGGCAGCATCGTTCGACGGCACTGAAGGACTCCTTTTCTATGCAACTCCCGATATGCTGTCTGGCCTATGCGGATGGGCTTTCTTCGACAACAACAGACCTGACGCCGTCGTGTCTCAGTTCGGATCTGGCTGTAGTACGGTTGTTTCCATGACGGTTGTGGAGAACAGGAAAGGTGGAAACAGGTGTTTCCTCGGTCTGTTTGACCCTTCCGTTCGTCCGTTTGTCGGAAAGAATGAGTTAAGCTTCTCAATCCCTTATAGGCGTTTCGTTCAGATGACGGACACAATGAAAGACTGCTTCCTGTTTGATTCACATGCCTGGCAAAAGGTAAAAGCAAGATTGGAAGAATAGCGACATGAGGCACCTGAGAAACATAGAAGACATTGAGCAAACGATAGCCGATAACCGTTTGTGCCTATTCTATATAAAGGCTCCTGATTGTGGGGTCTGTAATGTTATGCTTGATAAAGTTGGGCGGTTGGCTGAGACATTTCCTACACTTTGCTCATTCTATAGCGATATAACAGAGGAACCCTTGATTGCAGGTCGCTTCTTGGTTTATTCCGGCCCGACTGTATTATTGCTGATGAATGGCAAAGAGGTCTATCGCAGCTCTCAGTTCATTGACTTGGAATTATTGGAATACAACATCAAACGAAACCGGAAACTATGACTCTCCCTAAGTTTGTCATCACAATGAAAGGCTTCTTCCGACTTGGGACAGTGAATCAGCATAAAGACCTGTTGAAACCTGGAGACCAGTGCATCGGTGGCGGCTACTATCACTTTGATTATACCTCAAACCGCATCATCCTTGACCGATCTTCCTACGACTTCGGCAAACCCAAATGGCATCTGTTGGAGGTGCTGAAGGTTCCATCAGTCTATAGAGGCTTGCGACTGGTCTACTATTACGATGATGGCCGTGAGTTTAATGTGAGCCAAGAACTCCAAATTGAATACTATGACTGATTGGGATAGTATTTGGAGAAGTATGGACGAGATTAGGACAGTGGTTAACGCTGCCCTTGGTGAGTGTGTCTGGAGTTTGGGCTATAGCGAGGAGCGGATGGCCATTGAACTTGAACTGACCACCCACCTCGACGAAGATGCTGCCAGCGACCTTTCCTGCCAGTTTCACTTACCCTGCGACTATGACGGCGAAGGGACAAGGGGGACAAAGTTCGTATTCTGGCTGTAGCCTTACTCCAGACCGAACACGTCGCCAACATCTTTCTTCTTGCTCTGCCTGACACGGATAGGGCCGTTCTTAGCCTCGTAGTTCTGGATAGCCATCTTCAGACCGACCTCGAAGATAGTGGTGATGGACAGGTCTTCCTTCTTGGCAATAGCACGCACCTTGTTCATCAGGTCTACGTCAACAACGGTGCAGACAGACTCTTTCTTCACGCCAGAGGGACGGCCACGGCGACTGGTTGTTTCTTTGGTAGCGTTAGGGGTTGATACGGGAGCTGTGCTCTGCTTCTTTTCTTCCTGCTCTGTCTTGGCAGACTCACCGACGAGACCGCCAAAGAGAGCATCCATAGAATCCTGGTTAAACTTACTCATATGTTTTCTGTGATTTTTCGTTTGCTAAAGGTAAATGGTATAGGAGATTACATGATGGCGATGCCTAAGCGGGCCAGCAGCTCATAGGTAAAGGCCTTGTAGTCAATGGCACCGTTGCTCCTTGGAGCATAGTCCATGATGTTCTTGCTCTCCAAGGGAGCCTCGGCAATGGTGATGTTCTTGCGTATCTTCGTGTTGAAGACGGTATCACCAAGCTCGTTACGCAAGCCCTGCTCGATCTGACGGCTCAGGTTGGTGTTCTCCCAACGGGTCAGGAGGATGCCGAAGATATGAGCTGCAGGGTTCAGACGGGTCTTCACCTGCTGAGTGAAGCGGTTAATCATCGTCAGACCCTTGAAGGGCAGTACCTCGGCGACGAGCGGGATGATAATCTCCGTAGAGGCAGTGAAGGCATTCAAGGTGAGCAGACCCAGGGAGGGAGGACAGTCAATGAGGATAAAGTCGTACTGGTTCTTCAGCGGCTCCAGCAGCCCTGCAAGGATGCGCTCACGGGACATGGCTGCCGTCAGCTCAATCTCTGCGGTGGCCAGCTGCAATGATGAGGGAACGATGGAGAGGGTGTCTGTGACTTGCACGACGGGAAGATCATCCACCTTTCCCGTCAGGGCGTAATAGATACTGTCATCAGGCTCTTCTTTCAACAAGCTGATGGTGAGATTGGCCTGTGCGTCCAAGTCAATGAGAAGAACCTTGAAACCCAGGGTGGAGAGGATACTACCAACACTGGCGGTAGTCGTGGTCTTTCCGATTCCACCTTTGTGATTGGCGAAGGAGATGATTCTGGCTTCTTTGTTCATGGCCTTATTTATTTCAATAATTATTTTATTATTTTTGGCTGCAAATATATAAATATTTTCTTAAATAACAAAATTATTAAAGAAAAAGTTGGTACATTCAAGTTTTTTTAGTAAATTTGCAGTAAATTTCCAAGAGTAAGAATGTCGAACTAAACAACGCTATTAGAACATGGAACTGCTACTGCTACTGCTTCTCCTGTGCATGTTCGGAGGAAGCAAGAAGAAAGACAAGAAGAAGATACGTCGCAAGAAGAAGGACGATGACTCATGGCTGGACTATGCCTGGTTCCATGACCACGACCAGCAGATATGAGAATGGGAGGCAATGGCTCACATTAGAGACATGCTACTAGCCACCAGACATTGGAAGCCCCGCCGCTGAATATACACAGCGGCGGGGCTTTAATTGTCAGTTCTGCTTGAACTTGCAACCGCTGTTCTTATACTCGCTGCAGAAGAGACCATAAGGCCCTTTACGTACACAGCCCTTGCCGCAGACGGGACAACGGTCACCGACCTTGGCCTTCTTGGTGATGGTTCCAGCGGTGGGCTTCCGCGATGACGTCGCATTGGAAGACGGTTCTGCATGCGAGGAGATCTTCCTATCGGAGGTGTCTGCCTGCACCTCCTTGATGATGCTGACAAGCTGGGCCTGCAGTTCATCCATAAAACTCTCCAAGGTGAAGCATCCCTGTTCGATGTCACGCAGCTTCTTCTCCCACTGGCCTGTCAGCTCAGGGCTGCGCAGCATCCTGGCCTGGATGACATCCATGAGGTCACGACCCGCAGGGTTGGAAATGAGGGCTTTCTTTTCACGACGGATATAGCCACGCTTCAGCAGCGTCTCAATGATACCGGCACGGCTGGAAGGGCGGCCAATGCCGTTCTCCTTCATGGCATCACGCAACGTCTCATCATCAACGAGCTTACCTGCTGTTTCCATGGCTTGTAGGAGCGAGGCCTCAGTATAGCGCTTCGGAGGTGTGGTCGTCTTCTGGGTAAGGCTGGGGATATGCGGGCCGCTCTCACCGATGGTGAACTCCGGGAGAACGGCATTGTCGGCATCGTCCTTCTGCTCTTCCTCCTCATCGTCGCGGTCGGCGGCATACACCACGCGCCAGCCCTCGCTGAGGATGGTACGGCCAGTAGCCTTGAAAGCCACGTCCCCGGCAGCAGCCAGGACAGTCGTCTGGGCATACTCACAAGGGGGATAGAAGACTGCGACGAAACGGCGGACGACAAGGCCGAAGACCTTCATCTCCTGCTCATTGAGCGTGGCGAGGGCACGGACATCACCCGTAGGAATGATGGCATGGTGGTCAGTGACCTTGCTGTTGTCAAAGACACGGCGGCTCTTCTCCAAGGTACGACCATCAAGAGGACGGGCGCCGGCGCAGATGGCGGTGAGCGAATGGATGATTGACGGGCATTTCTCGAAAATGTCATCGGTGAGGTACTTGGTATCGACACGCGGATAGGTGGTAAGCTTCTTTTCATAGAGGCTCTGAATGCACTTCAGCGTGGCATCGGCGGAGAAGCCGTACTTGCGGTTGCAGTCCACCTGCAATGAGGTGAGGTCATAGAGCTGGGGCGGCTGCTCGCTGCCTTTCTTCCGCTGCACATCCTTGACGGTGAGGTGATAGCGGTTGGCAGCCTGAAGGAACGACTCTCCTTCCTCAGCAGTGTCGAAACGAGCCTGGGTACATGAGAAAAGAGTGTCACGGTATTTGGTGGCCAGCACCCAGTAAGGCTTGGGGATGAAATGTTCAATCTCCTTGTCACGGTCAACAATCATCGATAGCGTGGGGGTCTGCACACGGCCGATACTGAGCACCTGCTTGAAGCCGCCATACTTCAGGGTGTAGAGGCGGGTGGCGTTCATTCCCAGCAGCCAGTCACCCTCGGCACGGGCCTGACCAGCCATATACAGGCGGTCATAGTCCTGCTGGTCACGGAGCTGTTGAAAACCCCGACGGATGGACTCTTCGGTGAGCGACGAGATCCACAGACGCTTAACGGGACAGCGGACACCGGCCAGTTCCATCACCCAGCGTTGTATCAGCTCGCCCTCCTGACCGGCATCACCACAGTTGACGATGAGGTCAGCCTTCTTGGACAGGTCCTTGATGACCTTGAACTGCTTCTTGACACCGGCATCCTGAATTAGTTCCACCTCGAACTTCGGGGGAACCATCGGGAGGATAGCCAGGTCCCACTTCTTCCAGCTGCCATAATAGCCGTCAGGCTGCTTCAGCTGGCACAGATGCCCGAAGGTCCATGTCACCTGATAACCGTTACCCTCGTAATAGCCGTCTTTCTTACTTCTCGCGCCGAGAACGTTGGCAATCTCCGCTGCCACGCTCGGCTTTTCTGCAATACATACTGTCATAGATTGAAATATTAGTTGGTGAATACGATTTTGAGGGCAAAGGAAAGCATTTGTGCGTGAGCAAGATAAAGTCCACCTCACAAACTCTTGATTTAACACTTTGAAGACCAAAGCGGTCGTAAATGTGTTAAATCAGGAGTTATCCATCATAAAAAAGAGTGGTCATGCTTTTTCGTCACACCTTTGCACCGTCGCAGGGACAACCATGCGGCAGATTGTTTAACTCTAAATACAAAGAAGACATGAAAGCAACATTCAATTTCAACGTGCAGATTGACGGCAGCAAGTCGGTCATCACCATGGACGGCGACGGTATCAAAGACCTCGACATGGATACACTGGTGGCTCTAGGTAAACTGTTCCAGGGTATCCAGACAAAGGTGAACCAGACACTGGAGAGACTCTGTGCCGACAAGACGGACAGTACACTAGAGGAGGTGGCAGAGTCAGAGGCACCAGGAGAACCTGCAGCATGACAAAGTAGGGAGGCTTCGCTCAAAGTCGAAATATCCTCTTGAACACATGGCGACCCAGTGAGATGTTTTTGGTCTCATTGGGCCTTTTTTCAGTGCCGAAACGTCTATTGGCGCAATTTAGTTGCGTAAATAAATTAAAAAATAGCGGGATTTATTAAGTTTTTGCCAACATCTGCTCCTGTTTGGTAATTTTTGTGTAATTTTGTGCTGTTTTTGTGAATAGATTATGTTCACGCACGCACACGAAAATAGAACCTAAAGCAGAGAACATGGCTAACGTAAAGAACGCAGCGATACGCGAGATAGTGATAGACCGCTGTCTCAGACATCCAGGAGGACGCACCGTCCAGCAGATTATGAAGGAGTGCAACGACGCGCTCGACCTTCGTGGCTTCCGGCCGGTAACGTCACCGAATACTATCCGCATGGATTTCGTGGATATTGCCAATCGCTGGCATCAAGCAATAGACTGCCGTCGCTCTGGCCGGCACCTATACTATTCATACCGTGACCCAGGATTCTCCATCTTCAACAACCCTCTGTCAGAGAAAGAGATTATGAAGGTTTATAGTGCCCTTGAGGTGATGGAGCGCTTCAAAGGACAGGCAGGCTTCGGATGGATTGAAGAGGCAAGCGCTCATCTGAGGGTGTCGCTTCATATGGGCAAGAACCCCGAGACGTTCATCTCATACGATGATAATGCCCTTCTGAAAGGAATGCAACATTTCGCAAAACTCCATGAATGTATCATCTCCCATCAGCCCATCATTGTCCAATACCAGCCATACAATAACCCGCAGCCAATGGAAGAGACTATACACCCGTACTTCCTGAAGCAGTACAACAGCAGGTGGTTTGTGCTGGGATTCAACCCCAAATATGATGGTATCACGAACTTTGCGCTAGACCGTATTATCTCTATTGAGAAGGCCACAGTGAAGTTCATACCGAACACCAAATATAACTTTGAGGAATATTTCAAGGACGTCATAGGGGTCAGCTTCAGCAACGAAGAGCAGCGTGTGGAGGAGGTACTGATAGAGGTGGACGGACAGCAGTACCCTTACGTTTCCTCGAAGCCGATGCACCCGTCACAGCACCTGGTAAGGTTTGCAAAGGACGGGAATGCTATCATCATGCTGAAGGTCATCCCGAACTTTGAACTGAAACAGCTGATTCTATCATACGGAAAGCGGATGGAAGTACTCAGCCCTGAACGTTTAAGGAACGAAATCAGGGCAGAATTGGAAGAAACACTGAAAAAATACGCATCAGCGCAATTTCAGTGAGCATATTAAGTGTAATTTTGCAAAAGTAATCTTAATAAATGACGAAGATAAGAAGCATATACAGCGCCGCACTGACAGGGTGCAGCTTTATGATAGACGAGATGAACGCCTGTCTGCCGCTGCTGATGGATGACAACAGTGAGGCGCTGATGAAACAGGAGGTGTCGGAGAACAACGTGATGATGATGAAATCACAGCAGACACGATACAGAGCCTCTGTGGAGTTCAAACGCAGGTACAGCGCCGTTCCCAGGGATTTCTGGAACAAGTACCTGCTCATGGGCAGACAGCAGCAGCTCATGGCCATGTACTATGTCTGCTTAAAGACATACCGCATCCTCTTCGACCTGCACATTAACGTGGCACTGAAGAAATGGAAGTCGGCAGCCCGCACCGTTACCAAAAACGATGCCATGTCGGAGATATATGAGATAGCGGCCAACGATGAGTTCGTGGACAGCTGGAGCGAAGAGACGAAAGACCGCGTGGCAAGCTCGTTCCTGACATTCATGCGTAAGGCAGGACTGCTCAGCGAAACTGGTGAGTTGCAGGCACCAAGACTGCAGGACACAGAATACCGTATCTTTATTGAGATGGGCGACGAGTGGTTCCTACAGGCGTGCTTCCTCGAAATATACGAGATAGAGAGAATCAAAGAATCGTAATAATTAGAGACCGAAAGACTTATGGACACTTTGGAAGAAAAGGCTGCAAAGTATCTGGCAGAGCACATGAAAGAGATTATTGCTGGAGCATTGGCGAAGGTTTATGCTGATGCCTACCGCGATGGGTATAATGACAGTCAAGAAAGCTTGCCTGGCGCAAAGGAGGCCCCGGACGAGAAATTCATCGACCTGGGACTTCCCAGCGGCACCTTGTGGTCAAGGGAATTCCTCCTGCACGAGGGAGAGACACAATACCTGCCGTATGTGGAGGCAAAGAAACTGAATCTGCCAACAGAAGACCAGTGGTTTGAGCTGATAACGAACTGTAACATACAGCAGGTGGCCGGACCGCAAGGGTATGAGTGCACGAGGATTGTGGGACTCAACGGCAACGTACTGACCTTAAAAGGTGTCGGATATAAGGACTTCGGGACTCACGACAAGGAGGACGGAGGCTATCCCGTGTTCTGGCTGAAGAGCACCACGGAAGACAACAAGAACAGTGCTATCTATATCAACTACCTCGGTAACACTGACAAGTACGCTGTGGACATTCAAAAGATGTTCCTGGGCTACCACCTGCCCGTTAGACTGGTCAAATCTAAATTCCACATGCTATGACTGTAGACGAACTATACAAGAAACTGTCCGACCCAGGCTTCCAGGACACGGAGAACGGCGACCTGTTCTACAACTTCTACGTGTTCCAGTATGAGCCTGAGAAGGAGTATGAGATACAAAGGCAGATTCAAGACCTGAGAGATTCACTCGAAAGGCCAAACAACTTCATCGATCTGCTGGCCCTCGACATATACGAGGAGTTTATTGCTTTCCTGAAAGAACAGGAGATATGGGGCACCACGTTCTTGGACGAGGTGCTGAATACGGATAAGGTAGACCCTGATGGAGCCACGAAGATGCTGACAGAACAGGCCAACAGTGAGGAGTTCTTAAAGAAACTGCATGAGAAGATTCTTGCTCATAAAGCCATTAACGATGACAAAGGCCGACCGTTCATCATCTTTTACGGCATGGGAAAGATGTACCCGTATCTGCGCACCAGCACCTTGCTGGCAAAGTATGAGCAGTATAATCTCAGCAGTGAGTACAAGATTATCGTGTTCTACCCAGGACAGAAGGATGGCAACTCTTTCCGCCTTTTCAACCGTCTCTATGACCAGAACACTTACCGGGCCACCCTATTGTTAAACGACAAAAACGAATAAACTATGATACTGAAAGAAATCTATGAGAGGGAGATTGACAGAAAGGTGAATCCAGCCGTTTCTGCTACTGACTTCGACCCCAAAACCATCGAGACTGAAATAGATGAGTACGTCTTCACAGACGAAATACTGAATGGCCTGTGCGAAATCCTGGTCCACGTCAAAGACCGTGATTATTCGCACGACGGCATCTGGATTAACGGTTATTTCGGCTCTGGAAAGTCCCACTTCCTGAAATACCTCGGCTACTGCCTCAATGCCAAAGACAAGGAGAACCAGGAGAAAGCCCTGACCCGGCTTGAAGAAGCAGCAAAGGAGCGTGACAACGACCCGTCGACGAAGTTCAACTATACACTGGGCGATGTCAAGGAGATAGCCTTCTGGCTCCGTAACAAGGCACAGGTCGACGTAATCATGTTCAACATCGGCTCCATCCACAATGTCCGTGGCGACTATGCCACCACGTTTGTTGAGTCGTTCTGGAACCAGTTCAACCATTTCCGGGGATATAACAGTTTCAATATCTCACTGGCACAGCACTTCGAGAAGGTGCTTGATGAAGCGGGGAAGTTCGAGGAGTTTATCGAACGCATCAAGGCAAACAAGGCCGACTGGCACACTCAGGCAAGCAGCCTGGCCGTCTCACGCCTTGACAACATCTTGCAGATTGGAAAGGAACTGGTGCCTGACATGTCGGTAGACGTTATACGTGACGTCATCAAGTCTGGCAAGACGGTCATCAGCGTACAGACTTTCTGCCAGGAGTTGAAGGAGTATATTGGCAAGCAAGGCCGTGACTACCGCTTGTTGTTCCTTGCCGATGAGGTGTCTCAGTTCATCAACGACAATAAGGGCCTGCTCCTGCAGCTTCAGGAGATTGTCACACACTTGCATGAGACGTGTGATGATAAGGTATGGGTGGGCTGCACTGCCCAGCAGGACTTGACAGAGATTCTGTCGGCCTGTAACATTGCCTCAACAACAGAGGACTATGGCAAGATTATGGGGCGCTTCGAGGTGAAGGTGTCGCTTGAAGGAACGCAGCCGGAGTACATCACACAGAAACGTATCTTGGAAAAGAACGGCACGGGTATGTCGGAGCTGAATAAGCTGTATGCACAGAAGCGAAATGCCATTGATACGCAGTTCCAGCTGCCTACAGGCTATGATGCCTTTGCTTCACAGGAGAAGTTCGTGGACTTCTACCCATTCGTGCCGTACCAGTTCCGTCTGATTAAACAGGTGTTCCAGGCATTCCGCGAGAACGGCTATGTGGAGAAGGAAGTGAAGGGTAATGAGCGTTCGGTTATCAAGGTGACCCATGCCACTGCCCGTGACCACATGAATGACAGCATTGGCAACTTCATCCCCTTTGATGCTTTCTATAATGCCACCTTCAAAGGGTCGTTGATGGCTTCTGGCCAAAGAGCCATCAGCAACGCCAATGCCATTATTGCATCGTACCCACGAGACCCGCAGTTCGGACACCGCGTAGTTGACGTGCTTTTCATGATATGCAACCTGAAGAATGATGACAAGCTGGTATTCCCTGCCACTGTCGATAACATCACCACGCTGCTGATGAAGGATGTCGATGCTCAGAAGGTCACACTGAAGAACGATGTCCAGAAGGTGCTTGACTACCTGAAACAGAAGAAGGTCATCCGTGTGCTGACTGAGGAGGAGAGTCACAGCACTGCCGAGGTTTGGGCATTCTATACGGAGGACGAATCTGAGGTTGCACGTCAGATTGAAGGCATTCCTGTAGACAACAACACACTGGCAGAGCAGCTTCGAGACATCTTTACGGGTTATACCAGCCCCGCCAACCGCGAGACGCACCACACGGCAAGGCTTTCCGTGGGAGGATCTGTGCTTGGAAAGAACTTCCTCACAAACAATGCGGATATTCAGATAGAATTTGTTATCCAAGCCGACGGCCAGACCCCGGCACAGTTCGCCTTGAAGAACCCGGACAACCGCCTATGCTTCTTCATGGCCGACCAATACCTGGAAAATCGCAATCTCCGTGATGACCTCTTTGAATACTGTAAGGTGCAGAAATTCTTGCGCGACAACAGCGCAACGACGGAGGAACGTAAGAAAACGCTCGATGAGTTCCGCCGCCGGGCTGGAGATCTGTTTAAGAAGAAGATTGAAAAGCAGTTCTACCAGCTGTTTGATGAATGTACCATCGTATCGGGCCAGTCAGTAATCAATGATGTGGTTACAAAAGGAGAAAACCGGTATAAGGAGGCCATGCGACGCCACTTGGAGCGTATCTATACTTACGCCCACTGCGCTGACGAGGCCCCGGCATCGGCCGATGTGCTGAAATCAAAGATTCTTAGGAACATCGAGCCAGGCGAATATGACATCAAGCCACTGTCTGAAGCAGAGGGCTTGGTAGAGCAGTATCTGAAGCGCCAGTTCCGTGAGGTGCCCCTCAGTGATGTGGTGTCGTATTTCCAGAAGGCTCCCTACGGATGGAGTGAGCCAGCTACCATATATTTCTGCAATGAGTTGGTACGCCGCCACCTGCGCGAGTTTACATACAACGGACAAGCTGTTGACCGCAAACTGCTGGCAAACAACATTCTCAGCGACCGTTCCAGCTTCTCTATCCGGGAGGCTAGCGCCATCCCACAGCAGGATGTCAATGACTTCATGGCTGCATGGAAGTTTATCTTCAATGATATGACCGTTCTCTCTGGTCTGGACACCATGGAACTGGCGAAACAGTGTCAACAGAAACTCGATGCGCTCTATAACCGCATGACTTCTGTGTTGGGCAATATAGCACAGTACCCGTTTGCACAGCCACTGAAGGATTTCATGCCGATGGTCAACGAGTGGAAGGAAATACGTGACAACGCAGCCTTCTTCAAAAAGGTGGTTGCCGACAAGGAACAGGGCAAGGAACTGATGGATAAGTGGAAGCAGATGCTCCAGTTCCATGATGACCAATTGCCTCGTTACAAGGAATATGTAGAGTTCGTAAGGAATAGTCAGTATGACTTCCCCGAACTGCCGGAAGATGTGCAGCCAAGGATAATGGCTCTTTGTGAGATATTGAGTGAGGAATGGCCGATTGACAAGATGCCGACGTACAAAAAACTATCTCAGGAGGTAAAATACAAGATTACAGAGCGTATCAGGGAACTGAAATTGCAGATTGAAGAGGAATACAACAAGACCTTTGAGACACTAGAGAAAGTGGCTGAACAGGCTGGGGCTAAGAACTATGAGCCGAACACGAATGTTCGAGCTCTAGCAACGGCACCGAATAGTATTCTGGTACTGAAGCAAAAGTTAGTGGAGATTCAATCATACTATGAGTCAGAGGTGCAGCGAATTATGTCACTTGTTGCACAACAGCAACAGACACAATCTAGAGATCCAGGTAATCAGAGTAAGTCTATACCCCTGCCACCACAAAATCCGGTTACGAAACTAATTTCATTACCTACACGTTCTACGAAACCGATGAAGGATGCTCAGGATGTTGACGAATATATTGAAAGACTGCGCAAGCATATTATGACATATATTGAAAAAGGTGAATGTATTTTGGTGAAGTAGTATGAATACAACGCAACTGAAGAAGTTCGCTGCCGAGGCACGAACGATATTGAAAGAAGGAGTCATCAACCGCTTGGATGCACTGGGCTTCGACCATAAAGGTAACGTCAGTGAAGAGGACCGCCCAACCAAAGGGCAGGGCTTTGTACTATTCCGTGGTGATGCCATGCCGGACGATGGCTTCTTTGAACGCTGGCAGTCGCTCTACGAGCGTGTTCAACAGAAGGGCATCCAAGAGGTCTATGAGGAAGCGGCCTACACCTGGTTTAACCGCCTCATGGCTATCCGCATCATGGCGAAGAATGGCTTTATCGCTCCTGTCCTGGAATACGTGTCGGAATCGACCCGTATTCCTGTCATTCTCAGCCAGGCCCGCGAAGGCCAGTTCCCTGAGATGTCGGCAGCGGAGCGTGAGCAGTTGATGGCCATCATTGACGATGGACGCAAGTCTCAGGAGCAGTTTGCCATCCTGATTACGGCATACTGCCATGCCAACCCCGTCATCAACAAGTGTTTCGGGGGTGTCACGGACTATACCACCCTGCTGCTGCCGCAGAACATCATTGCTGAGGGGGGCTTCATTGACTTGCTTAACAATACACCGTTTATTGACGATTAAGACTATAAGAGCGCAGAGCTGATAGGCTGGCTCTATCAGTTCTATATCTCTGAGAAGAAAGACGATGTGTTTGCATCGTTCAAGGCTGGCAAGAAAGCAGAGGCAGAGGATATCCCTGCTGCTACCCAGATATTCACGCCCAACTGGATTGTGAAGTATATGGTGCAGAATACACTTGGACGCATCTATCTCGATAACAACCCCTTCGATACTGACATGAAGGAGAAGATGCAGTATCTGGTGGAACCGTCGGAGCCTACGCCTGAGGAAGCCAAGTTCAAGTATGATTCACTGGAGGACTTGCGCCTCGGCGACCTCGCAAGTGGCTCCGGCCATATCCTCAACGAGTTCTTCGATCTGATGTACCTCTTCTATATCGAAGATGGGTACTCTCGAAGAAACGCCATTGAGAACATCTTCATGAAGAACTTGACGGGTATCGACCTTGATACCCGCGCAAAACAGTTGGCTCAATTTGCTTTGCTGGTCAAAGCCTGTCAGAAAGATCCGTCGTTCCTCGATGCGACAGTCATGCCTAATGTACTTGACATGCCGGCACCACTTGATACGAACTTCGTCAAAGCCACACTGCCAGAGTTTTTCTTGGGTGTAAATGCAAATATGCTGCAAGAGACGGAAGAGGCCTTCGAGCTCTTGCAACAGGCAGAAAACCTTGGCAGTATCATGAAGTTCAATATCTCGGATAGCACACGCGCTGCCATCGAGATAAGGATGAAGGAGTGGGAGACACAGCCAGCCGAAACGGTGAGCGACGGCATTAAGGCCTTGCTGCACTCGTTCAGGCTGATACTGGCGCTGACACAGAAGTATTCGGCACTGGTGATGAATCCGCCGTATATGGGCGCAGGCCATATGACGAGTTTCCTACTTGAATATTCAAAAGAAAATTATCCTCTTACTTCAAATGATTTAGGTGCAATATTTATGGAAATTGCACAATCATTAGTAAATTCAAAAGGAAAATTTGGAATAATAAATATGGCAGCATGGATTCTGAAACCTGCCTATATTAAATATAGAGAAAAAATAATAGCCTTATATGACTATAACTTGGAATCCCTTTTATATTTGGGTCCCAATACTTTTCCTGAATTAAAAGGAGAAGTTGTACAATCAGTTTCATTTATTGTTTCAAAAACCAACAAGAACTTAACTAAATTTTATCATCTCAAGCAATATGCTAATTCTCATGCAAAAAGAGATGCATTCATTGAAAAAAGATGCAAAGTGTTTGAATTATCTCTTTTAGATTTTCTAAACTTCAAGGGTCGTCAATTCGGCTTTTGGATAAATGAAAACATCCAAGCAAAATTTAAAACATCTCCAATAAGTAATTATGGAGATGCAAAGCAAGGACTAAAAACTGGAGACAACAACTATTTTATAAAATTATGGTATGAAATATCATATTCTAAATGGAACAAGAAATGGTTTCCTGTAGAAAACGGTGGCAATTTCCGTAAGTGGTATGGGAACGGTATATCAGTATTAAATTGGGAAAATGACGGATATGAAATAAAAAACCTAAAAGATGATAAAGGGAAACTAAGATCTAGACCACAAGGCCTACAATATTCATTTAAGAATGGAATAACTTGGTCTACTTCTGCAGCGGACAATCCTTCTTTTAGGTTCTCCAGTGATATTTACATGTTTGAAAGCTCTGGCTCAAAATTCTTCTTAAATGAAGAGTCGGACTTGTCACCATATCTAGCCTATTTTAATTCTAACGTTGTTAAGAGTTTTATCGAAATGCTTTCACCTGGATTAGGTATTTCTGAAGGAGCTATTAAATCGCTCCCCTTCATCTTACCTCCTGATAACATTTCTAAAAAAGCAAGAGAAAACACTAAAATTTCAAAATTAGATTGGGATGCCCATGAAACATCATGGGACTTTCAAAGAAACGAGCTGCTTTGCATGGATACAGAAGCCATGCTGGCAAATATCGACTGGTACTGTGACCTGGTATATAAGGAAACGGGAAAGCAACTTTGTATAGACCCTGCCGCTCCAGAGCCTGAAAAGATCTCTTGGTGCTATGATACATATACAAAGAAATGGGAACGTCTACATCGCCAACTGCAAGAAAATGAAATCTCTCTGAATGAAAAGTTCATCGAGATTTACGGCTTGCAAAGTGAATTGACTCCTGATGTGCCTGCCAATGTAATAACGATACTCCAACAGGGCGAAGTATCATACATTCCAAAGCCAGATGGAGATGATTACTCCATCCAATGGAACAAGGATGAAGTAATCAGGCAGCTTATTTCGTATGCCATCGGCTGTTGGATGGGACGCTACCGTCTTGACAAACCGGGTCTGTATATCGCCCATCCTGATGCGAAGCCGGAGGAGATTGTCACGTATGAATACAATGGCCAGACATTCGAAATAGACGACGACGGCATCATTCCGCTGCTGCCTGCCTATGCTTCGTTCCCTGATAATGGCTACAAGCGCATCCAGGACTTCGTGCGCATCGCTTTCGGTACCGAAACCCTGACTGAAAACATCAACTTTATCGAGGAAGCACTGGGAATGTCACTCGAAAAGTTCATGGTTAAGGACTTCTGGAAATACCATAAGAAGATGTATCAGAACAGACCCATCTACTGGCTCTTCTCATCTAAGAAAGGTGCTTTCCAGTGTCTGGCCTACATGCACCGCATGAATGCCTACACGGTGGAACAAATACGCTCGAAGTACCTGTTACCGCACATCGAATGGCTGAAGAACCATATCGCTGAGATGGAAAGCCGTGCTTCGCAACTGTCAACGCAGGAGCGTAGGCTGAAGGATCAGATGGCAAAAGACCTGAAGGAATGTCTGGAGTATCACGACGAACTGCATGTAGTGGCCGACCACAACATCACGTTCGACCTCGATGATGGCGTAGTCAAGAACTATGCTAAATTTGGTAATGTACTTGCAAAATTGAAATAAAACATAAAATGATATAGGATGAAAAAGTTTCTATTAACAATGGTTTTCGCATTGACAGGCATTGTCTGCAATGCTCAACTATTATACAAAAGCATCAAGTATTATGACAAGTTCGATGATGAAGTTAAGGTTGAACAAAGAAAAACCTTAATCACAAAAACGGATTCTTCTACATTCGTAATCGAGGAGAAGGGCAAACGGCCTGTCGAATATTATATATTAAATGCGGTACAGGATGGCACAAGAGGCTCCAGGGAGGAGCCAATTAACTTGGTTGCTGATGTTTACGGATATGAAGAAACTTGGTGTGTAGTACGCTCGGATATGCTTAATGATTATCTAAAAGCAAGTAATGACTACTATCAAGACCCTTTGGAAGGAAAATTGGACAAGTTACAGCATTATTGGCTGTTCCTTGTGCATAGAACGATAACAACTCAATATACTGCCGATTATCTTGACGAGTTATTTTGGGTGCAAGATGAATTAAGTGATGGGAAACTCGGCAAAGATGTGAATAGAATTATTTATCAAAAAAAATGATGGCTATGAATATAAAGGAATTTACGGAAACGACCATCGCGCTATATCTGGAGAAGGGCGGCGCCGTTCATCCTGATATTACGCTCGACATATTCCGCCTCATTGAATCCAATGAGGGATTGTTAAGCGACTACAAGGCCCTGTCGAAAGGCCATGCGATAAACCCCACGATAGGGAAAAATATCAAAGCATATTTTGACCTGACCAATGACAAACCAATTGAGGTGGCTGGCCAGTGCAAATTGATAAAGAGTTATATGAGATTTCAAAAGAAACCCCTTAAAACAAAATAACAGTATGATAGAAAATTGGATTATG
>JAEEGH010013254.1_pt1 | contig 18321 bp, 19 predicted proteins | sample 9134181 | NCBI WGS metagenome assembly JAEEGH01 (sample SAMN16246544, study PRJNA631951) | gut metagenome | biome: gut microbiome; feature: rumen; material: DP-attached | host: Bos | place: Iran: Karaj | collected 2018-10 | reverse complement strand
CCGAAATAGTATTGCAAGTTGTCTACCTGGGCATCCTTCACCTCTTGCTTGAACGAGTTGAGAGGTTTCATTCCCATAGCGTCGAGCAGTTCCTGTGGAACAGCGTCCCAGTCAGCATTTACCAGAGCCTCCATGCACTCGGGAACAAAGCCCTTGACAATTTCGGTATTGTCCTTAGGCTGGTCAGCGTTCTCAGCGGTTTTTGACTTGCAGGAAATTACGGCAACTGCCAGTGCGATGATTGAAAGTAAAGCAATCTTTTTCATATTCTTTATGTTTTTGATTAATAATTATTTATCAATAGTCATAACAACTCGGAAACCAAGGCTGCCAAATACGTATCCAGCGGAATAGCCTCGCTTGGAAACCCTGCAGTCAGGGGCTGAGTCGTCGCAGAAGTTTCCTCCACGGGTTACCTGGCCCGGGGATTCTTCCACTTCCGCCTTAGGGCTGGTCTGGCTCTCTTCTGAGTAAGGAGCATATTCATCAGAGCAGTATTCATCTACATTTCCGCTCATGTCGTAGATACCCAGTTCATTTGGAGCCTTTCCTTTTACGGGATGGGTTCCGCTTTCGGTGTCGCCGCACCAGGCAACATCTTCAACATTGTCGCTTCCGGCATATTTGAAACCCTTGCTCCTGTTTCCTCCACGGGCTGCATATTCCCACTCGGCCTCTGTAGGCAAGCGGAATTTGCGGCCGGTCAGTTCGCTGAGCCTCTGGGCAAAGAGTTCACAGTCTCCCTCATCTATCATTTCAACAGGCAGGTCAGCTCCGACGTTGTCAGAAGGGTTTGATCCCATAACTGCCTCATACAGAGCTTGAGTCACTTCAGTCTCGCCGATAAAGAAGTCAGAGACAGAGACTTCATGAGCCGGCTTCTCGTCGTCCTGGGCGTCCTCTCCCTGCTCTGGAGTGGCACCCATCGTGAATGTGCCGCCCTTGACAAGGACCATGTTGAAAGAAACACCGTTTGCCGTTAAGGTGATGAGGCTGTCTTTGGCTGTCTGGTCAGCGGCTTCGGTAGAAGCTCCGTTTGACTTGCAAGACAAGATAGCCAACGGACAAGCCAGCATTACCAAGAGGGAAAAGAAATTCAGATTCTTCATATAAATGATATTTATTATACGCAAAGATAGGTTATGGTTTGTTTCCTTGCAAAAAAATGACGGCAGGAGACTATCTCATCCAGCCTTCCACCCTGTACACCTTATCCATCAATTTCCGTTCCTGTTTTGTTGCGGCATCCCTGAACCAAACTTCTATCCGGGCGGCGTAATAATCGTCCCAATCGCCTTCGTAGATAGTGAATTCCTGATGGTTAACCAGGCGGGAGAACGCTGAGGTGGAATCTGTGGAAACTTTGCTGCGCTCTTCTATCCTGTCCGTTGAAAGCGGAATGTTCCCCGTAACCTCATAGCACCGGAGGAAGATTTCTCCGGCTGGCAAGGCTCCGTAGTAGAAGTCATATTTGTAAATGCCGCCTTGAATACCATTCCAAACAGCCAGCCAGGTGTTGGAGTCAAGACTGTCAACGGCTCCAGGTGAATCCTCAGCGAACGGGATGTTGCATTCCAGTCCGGATGGAACAGGATGGTCTTTCCCGAATCTGTCAGAGCCATCCCGGCCGAACAGCCATACAAGAGCAAGAATCAGCAGAACCAGCAAAAGGGGCAGGATGTACAAATAAGACTTTTTCATACCATACATTTTTAGTTTTAATCGTAACAGAGCACAATATAAGAAAAATAAGTTTTGTACCTTGCACTTTGTTATGCCGGAAGTGAATCTTGACACGGATGCCTACAGGGAAGAGTATATGACGCTTTCCGCTTACCTGACCCAGGTCAGAGGCCTGATTGATGACCAGGAAGGGCTTCCCGGATGGGTGGTGTGCGAACTGGCCAATGTGAACTGGAACAGGGGACACTGCTATCTGGAGTTGGTGGAAACCTCACCGGACGGAGCGGTCGTGGCCAAGGCCAGGGGGACGATATGGTCTTACAGGGCGATGGCTCTCAGCCGGGCCTTTGAGGATAGCTGCGCATCTCCGCTCAGGAAAGGGATAAAGGTTATGCTATATGTCCAGAGCCAGCTCAGCGAGCTTTACGGTTTTTCGCTGAATGTGCTGGATTTGGATCCGTCCTACACTTTGGGAGACCTGGAGGCAAAGAAGCAGGCAACTCTGAAACGGCTGGCTGAGGAAGATCTTCTGGAAAGGAACAAGGAACTTGAAGTTCCGACCCTGCCTTTCAGGATAGCCATTGTCTCCGCCGAAGGAGCAGCCGGATTCGGAGATTTCATGAAGCATCTCAGAGATTCCGGAGTAGATTTCGTTACTGAATTGTTCAGCGCGTTGATGCAGGGAGAAGGGGCTCCGGAAAGTATAGCAGCCGCATTTGGGCAGATTGAGGAAAAGAGCGGGGAGTTTGACGCCGTGGCTTTTATCAGAGGCGGTGGAAGTAACCTGGACCTGGCTTGTTTTGACGACTATCTTATAGCAAGGAGCATAGCTATGTGTTCCCTTCCCGTCATAAGCGGAATAGGGCACGAGAGGGATAACCACGTATGCGACGAGGTGGCAAGCGTCAGGGTAAAGACTCCGACCGGAGCCGCCGATTTCATAATAGGAAAGTTCGCCGATGCCTATGCATCCCTTCAGGAAGTGTCCGGGAGGCTTTTTGCCGGAGTGGAAGACGCTCTGGCATCTCTGGAGGATGATTTGGAGAGGCTTTCCTCCAGTTTTTCCTCTTCCTTGAGAAACTATACGGAAGTCAGGGCAGAAAAGCTGTCAAACCTCCATTTCAGGCTGGAGCAGGCGGCTCTTGGGAATATCGACGAGAGGCTTCACTACCTGGATAAGGTATTTACCTTGCTGCGGGGAGCTGATCCGTCGAGGATTCTGGAAAGGGGATATGGAATCGTGATTGCCTCAGGACAGAAGGTAACGGATATTTCCACGATCTCCGATGGTGTCCGGCTTACGATCATGATGAAAGACGGAAAGGTTAGCCTTACTGCATCGGATGTGGTAATTGAAAAGAAAACAGAACAATAATATGGAAGAACTGAAAGAAGACCTTACCTACGAGAAGGCGATAGCCGAACTCGAGGCAATCGTGGAGAGGGTGGAGGACAAGAACGCCCCACTTGACAGGATTGAGGAAGACATCAAAAAGGGTATGGCCCTTATCGCCTTCTGCAAGGGAAAGCTAAGGGGCTACAAGGAGAGAATCTCCGCGATTATGGACGAAAACGATCAGGAGCAATGAGTGTAGCTACGACAGGATTCTTTGACGGAATGCACCTGGGTCACCAGAAGGTGATACTTACCGCAAAGCGTATCGCTGAGGAGAAAGGCCTTAAAAGCCAGGTTGTGACCTTCTGGCCGCATCCGCGCAGCGTACTCCAGCAGGAGGCTTATGACCTTAGGCTTCTGACTTCCCTGGAGGAGAAGAAGGCTCTTATCAAGGGTCTCGGCATTGACGAGGTTACGGTGCTGGAGTTTACCAGGGAGTTCAGCCTGCTGACAACTGAGGAATTCATAAAGGAGTATCTTATTGGGAAATGCGGGGTGAAAGTCCTGGTTATAGGTTATGACCACCACATAGGGCATGACCAGAGCAAGAGCCAGAAAGACATGATGGATATCTGCCGACGCTGCGGACTGGAAGTCGTCAGGGTGGATGAGTTCACGCTGGACGGACAGGTTCCTTCTTCCACCAAGATCCGCCATATGCTGGAGAAGGGGGATGTTGCCGGTGCATCGGCTTTCCTGGGCAGGGATTATGTCTTGAAGGGGGTTGTGGTTTCAGGAAACCATCTGGGAAGAACCATCGGATTCCCGACCGCAAACCTCAAGCTCTACGATCCTCTCAAGCTGATTCCTGGCAATGGCGTCTATGCCGTGAAGGTTGCTTTGGGAAAGCGTCGTTTCAAGGGTATATGCAACATTGGGGTCCGTCCTACCGTAAGCAACGGTAATTATATTTCGATCGAGACTCATATCCTTGATTTTAACGAAGATATATATGGCCTTGATTTGAGGCTTGAGTTTGCCGGAAGGCTCAGGGACGAGAAGAAGTTTTCTTCCCTTGATGTCCTGAAGCTCCAGCTTGAAAAGGACAAGGAGAGTTGCATTAAATATTTTTTGTAAATTTGCATTGTAAAACACAAACGCAGGGGAGTCCCTTCCGGGATTCTTCTTAATTTTTATGTTATGGCAAAAGTACATTATGTAACAGCAGAAGGCCTGGAGAAACTCAGGGAAGAGCTCAACGATATGATTTCCGTCCAGAGACCGGCCATATCCAGAGCAATCGCGGAGGCAAGGGACAAGGGTGACCTTTCCGAGAATGCGGAGTATGATGCCGCTCGCGAGGCCCAGGGACTTCTTGAGCTGAAAATAAGCAAGATGCAGGATCTTATCGCTAACGCGAAGATCATAGATGAATCCCAGATAAACACCGAGCAGGTGGGAATGCTCAACAAGGTTACCGTAAAGAACCTTAAGACCGGAGCCAAGATGGTCTTCACCCTGGTGGGAGAGAGCGAGGCCAATCTGGCCGAAGGTAAACTGGCGGTTTCCACTCCGATAGGCAAGGCCTTGTTCGGAAGGAAGAAAGGTGAGGTCGTTGACGTAAACGCCCCTGCCGGTATCATCAAGTTCGAGATCCTGGACATTTCACTCTGACACTTTAAACCACAAGAAGATGGCTTCAATATTTTCAAGGATCATAGCGGGAGAGATTCCTTGCTACAAGATCGCCGAGACAGAAGATTACTTTGCATTCCTGGACATTTCTCCGGTTCAGCTGGGGCATACCCTGGTGGTTCCGAAGGTTGAGAAAGACTATATCTTCGATTATGAAGACGAGTACTACGCCGGTCTCTGGAAATTTGCAAAGAAAATCGCCGAGGCTCAGAAGAGAGCTATCCCTTGCCGCAAGATAGGGGTTGCCGTAATCGGTCTGGAAGTGCCTCACGCACACATTCATCTGGTGCCTATGAACAACGAGGGAGACCTCGATTTCGACGGTGCCAAGAAGCTGCATCCTGCTCCTGAGCAGATGGAGGAGATCGCAGAAAAGATCAGGAAGGAACTTTAGTATATTCAGCGACGGATTATGAAAAAGCTTATTTATCTGGCCGCCCTGCTTGCATTCTGCGCCTGTTCCAGCGACAAGGCATCCCTGAAGGTCAGGGTAGAAGGTGCCGCTAACAAGAACATTGTTCTCAGTCTTTTGAACGTCAGCAAGGTTGATGTGGTGGATACTCTCAAGACCGATGCTGCGGGCAAGGCTTCCGTGAAGATTGATCTACCATACAAGTCTCCGAACTTCTACTATCTGGATTATAACGGAATCCGCATTGCATCCCTTCTCCTGGCTCCGGGAGACAGAGCCAAGGTAGAAGTTGATTCCAACGGACGCAACCTCAAGATTTCCGGCAGCAAGGAAAGCGAACTCCTCCAGAGCGTGGACGAGGCCATAAACAAGGGGCAGAAATCCTTCGACTCCCTTAGCGTGCAGCTGATAACCTGCAACGAGATCGGGGACACGGAGTCAGTCAAGAGGCTTCGCGTGGAGCTGGGCAGACTTTATGTCAACCAGAAGCAGGCGGCAGTCAAGCATCTGGTGAAAAACCCTTATTCCTTCACCAACCTGAGGAACCTTTACAGGGAGTTCAACGAGAACTTCCCGCTGTTCTCGGAATTGACAGACGGGGTTTACTTCCGTCAGCTTGCAGATTCCCTTCAGACACTCTATCCTAATTCTCCATATGTTGCAGCCCTGGACAAGGAAGCCATCTCCCTGTTCAACGAGATGGACCTGTCTTACAGGATGAAGGATGCTACGCAGATCAATTTCCCTGAGATAGCCCTTCCTGACACAAACGCTGAGGTCAGAAGCCTTACCGACCTTTCCGGGAAACCGTTCATCCTCCTTTTCTGGGACCCTTCTGACAATAACCAGAAGATGTTCAACGCCGAACTTGAAAAGATCTACAACCAGTTCAGCGGCCGGGGATTGCAAATCTATTCCGTATGTGTAGGAACAGACAAGGCATACTGGAATTCCATAGTGAACCGTTTCCCTTGGATCAATGTCTGCGACGGAAAGGGAGCATCAAGCCCGGTACTGGTTCAGTACAACGTGACAAAACTTCCTTCCATGTTCATCTTCAACAAGGACGGAGAAATAGTAGGAAAGGATATTTTTGACAACAAGGGACTGGTTAAAGCAGTTTCTTCTGTTTGCCAGGAATAAACTCTTTAAGATAGAAAGGCTGGAAATAGGCGAGGTCTGCAAACCTTCCTTCTTCCAAAGCCTTGGCGGCATCGGTCCTGAGACCTGAGGCAAGTGGAGCCTGGTCCAGGATCGTTGCGTTTTTAGGAAGGGCTCCTAGTTTTTCTTCCAGAAGACGACCGAATTTCGGGGCTCCGTTTCCGGCAAAAAGCACAGGACCTTCTTCGAGGAGGTTCCTGAAACTGTTTTCGTCCAGTATCCTGGCCTCTGTCTTTTCCTTCTGGAGGCAGTCCCCGTCAAAAACGGCGGTATAGACTTCCATCCTTCCGGCATCAATCATCGGAACTATGTGGCTGAATCTTTGGCAGGTTTCTTCCACGGCGCAGCGGGCAATGACGGCAAGGGTGCTGATCCCTATCAGCCTGGTCTTGGCGGCGTAGGCGATCCCCTTTGCCAGGGAGACTCCTATCCTGAGTCCCATATAACTTCCGGGACCTTCGCTGACAGCCACTGCAGCCAGCTCGGAAGACTTTACTCCGTTTTCTTTCAGAATCCCGTCGACCAGCGGAGCCAGAACCGTATCGTGGCTTCTGGCTATGCGGCATACTTTCTGAGCCAGGAGGACATCCCCGTCAGAAAGAGCTGCCGAGCAGGTGTCGGTCGCCGATTCTACTAGAAGAATGAATTTGCCCACCGCTGAGGAAGATTATTTTGTTTTTGCCTGGGATGTCTTGACTTTTGATCCGTCTTTAAGAGTCTTGCTTATTGCTGCAAAAGGCCCCGTTACGACTACAGAAGTATCTGAAAGTCCATCTGTTATCTGAACGTGGGTCATATCCTGGAGACCGGTCTTTACGGCTACAGGATGAACGGTCTGGTCTTTTGCGGAATAAGTGAATACAAAGGCCTTCCCACTTTCTCCGAGATCGCTCCTGGAAGTAACGGCTGAAACCGGAAGGGCGAGCACGTTTTCGGCCTTGCTGGTCTGGATCTGGACGGAAGCGCTCATTCCAGGACGGAACGGTGCTGAGTTCTCGGCAAGAAGATCGATATAGGATTCAGGAGAAATCCTGACCTTGACCTCGAATGTCGTAGCCTGGTCAAGTCCTGCTGTGGCGGAAGTCTTGGAGGAATTTGCAACCTCGGTCACCACTCCGTAGAATGTGCGGTCTGTGTATGCATCAACTGTGATCTGGGCGCTGTCTCCAGGATTGAGGCGGATGATGTCATTCTCGTTCACGTCCACCAGAACTTCCATCTGGCTGAAGTCAGCCACGCGGAACATTTCCGTTCCGGCCATCTGGCTGGTTCCCACAACCCTCTCTCCCAGTTCAACGCTCAATTTGGATATGATGCCGTCCATAGGAGAATATATGGTGGTTTTCACGAGATTTTCCCTGGCTTCCTTAAGTCTGGCTTCTGCGCTGGAAATGTTGTACTTGGCTCCGTCCAACTGCTGCTGGGCTACATCCCACTCGGCGCTGGCGGCTTCATATTCCGCCTTGGAAACCGTCCTGAGTTCATAGAGCTTGGCGTAGCGGTCGTAATTCTGCTTTGCCCTGAGGGTCTGGGCCTGCTGCTGTTTGTAGGAAGCCCTTGCGGAGTTTACTGATGCCATTGCCTGGTCTACGGCTGAAAGGTAAATGTCCTGCTTGATCTTTATTATGAGGTCTCCTTTCCGAACCTGGTCTCCTTCCTTGACGTGAAGTTCCACGATTTCTCCGGAAACGTCAGGGGAAATCTTCACCTCCGTAACCGGCTGGATCTTGCCGTTAGCCGGAATGGTTTCCGTAATGGTCATCCTCTCCACCTTTGAAGTTTCAACTACAGGGGTCGTGTCTTTCTTGCACGTCTTGGATGCAATCATCAGGATCACTATCAGGACCGCTGCCGCTATCCACCAGATGCTCTTTTTCTTCTTTGCCATTGGTTTCAGTTTATAAGTTTATGGCTTTGCCTTTGTAGAAATCCAGGATCTTCACCTCGAACAGATATTGGTACTTGGCCTGGTAATAGGCACTTACCGCCTTGAACAAGTTTGTCTTGGCGATGTTGTAGTCCGTGGCGTTCATCATCCCCACGTTGAACTTGTTTTCCGTATAGGTGAAGGATTCCTGTATGCTTCTCATGTTTTCTTTTGCAGCCTTCATCCTCTCAAGGGCGTTGAAGGCCTCGTTATATGCCGTCTGGATCTCCTTGTACAGGGATTGCTTCTGCAACTCTAGCATAATAGCCGTATTCTGTGAAGCCAGCCTGGCATTGCGGGTCGCTATCCTTGAGGACAAACCGTTGAAAATAGGAATGTTCAGGGAGAAACCCACTGAAGGGTTCTTGTTATGCTCGAACTGGGTGAAGAAAGCCCCGCTCTGCCCGTCTGTATAATAGGATCCATAGCCTGCCTGGACAGAAAGGGATGGCATCATCCTAGCCCTTATGGCCTTGTAATCGTATTTGCTTTTTTCAAGATTGTACTCAGCGATTTTTACCTGCGGCAATCCGAGTGCCTGGGCATAGATTCCATCCACCGTACCTTCCGGAAGAAGGCCTTCGTACAGGGTACTGTCCGGAGCCGCAATGTCGAAATCCTTTTCCATCTCACGCGGAAGATCCAGAAGCTGCATCAGTGTAAGAAGGTTGGTTCTCACGTCTGAAGAGGCGCTGACCAGCTGGGATTTCTCGTTGGCCAGCTGGGCCTGAACCTCCAGCAAGGTGCTGTAAGCCTGGCTTCCGGCATCAACCAGCTTGGCGGTACGGTCCACCTGCTCTGCGGTGCTGTTGCAGGATTCTATGGCGCTGCGCTCGATTTCCCTGGCCAGCAGCAGCTGAAGGTAAGCCCTGGTGATCTGTATCGTGATGTCGTTCTTTACTTTTTCCACCTGTTCCCTTGCGATCTGGAGGGAGGTGTAATTGCTTTTTATGGAATTCACCTTTGCGAATCCGGAGAAAATGGCGGCGGATGCACTGAGGCTTCCGCTGGTGGACATGTTCCTTTTGTTCTTGATGATTTCCAGTGTCTGGAGGTTTACGCTTCTTCCCCAACTCATGTTATGGCTCACTCCTGCATTAACGCTCGGGGCCAAATCCCATTTTGACTGGGTGAGGTTTCCTTCCGCCTGCTCTACGCTTATCTCTTCCATCTTGACCTGGAGGTTATTCTGCCTTGCATATTCTATGCATTGCTGAAGTGTCCAGGGGCGGGAATTCTGGGCACGGGAACTGATGCCTGTGGCAAAAACCAGAATGGCGTATATGACCAAAAATTTTTTCATCGCGCAAATATAGTAAAAAGGAGGCTGACAGCTGCCAGCCTCCTTTTCTGAATACATACATTTCATTTGGCGTACATCTTCAGGATTTCCATAGGGATGTTCTGGACATTCCGCCGGTTCTGGATGAAAAGTTTGATGGCCCTTACCAGTGCGCCAATACCATAACCAAGCGCCTCCATAAAGCGGGAGACATCCGCATCCTTCCCGCCGAATACCATAGTCTGCTCAGAGACAGACAATTCAACAAATCCGTTCATATCCGCTCCTCCTTACTTGTTGGGAAATACAAACAGCGGCTTGCCTTCAAGCCCCTTCTTATAACCCTTGTAAAAGTCTTCGCCATAACTGATCACGAAATCGATGATGATTCCGAGAATCTTTGCGATCTTCCTGATTGTGTCGGGGTTAAGTCCGCCGCACAAGGAGAGGTCTTCGTCTGTTGCTTCGACAAAACCGCTCACTTTCATTCTCTTTTCTTCCATTTTGTCAACAGTGTTTGATTTCCGGCAGGGTTGGCGCGCCGGATTCCGCCTATGATTGACCGGTCAATTCTATGATATTATCGCAACAGCCAGCCACTCTCCCGTCGTGGGTTATGAGAATAATACACTTGCCGCTTGCCTTGAGGGAAAGCAACAGTTTCCTGAAATTATCAAGAACCGTTTCATCCATATTTGACGAGGCCTCGTCAAAGAGCATTATGTCCGGGTCTGTATACAACATTCTGGCTATCAGAACCATCTGCTTCTCTCCCGAGGACAGTTTCATTCCGCCTTTGCCTAAGGAGGAAAGCAATCCCTTGTCTGCATTCCGGAGAAGCCTCTCCCCTCCGGCTGCCATAAGTGCTGCGGTAGCACGTTCCGCTTCAGATATGTCTATGCTGGTGTCCCTCCTTCCGGGGGACATTGCGATGTTGTCAAAGATGGTGGCATTGAAAAGGTGAGAGTTTTGAGGAATAGATGCGATTTGGCTCCTCCAGCAAGTAGAATAGATAAGTGAGATATCAATGCCACCATAGGTTATCTTTCCGCTGTCAGGGCGGTAGTCTCTCAGAATCAGCGATGCCAAAGTGCTCTTGCCGCATCCGTTAGGTCCACGGACCCCGGTAACCGCACCGGCGGGAAATGTGCAGCTGAGATTCCTTATCAATGGTTTTCCTCCGCGATAGCGAAAACTTACATTATCTAATATCAGGTCTTTAGCCTGTCCTTTCTTCATCCTTACGGTCACTTTTTCATCAGGGATTTCCTCAGAAAACGATGTTATCCCGTATATTCTGTCCGAGGCCACAAGAGCCTCGTTCATAAGAGCGTCAAAATGAACCAGAGTGCTGGCCGGGGATATGAAAAAGGCGCTGAGGCTCCAGAAACTCACCAATTCCCCGAGGCTCATTTTCCCGCCCAGCACGGCTGCGCCACCTATAATGAGTATGGCTCCCAAAATGATCTGGTTCAAGGCGTTGGAAAGCCCTCCGAAAAGAGCTGATATCTTTCCCGCCCTGAATCTTTCGAAAATCAGGGCGGAGAAACTGCTGTTGAAAGCAAGGCTGGAAGTATCAGTGCCAAAATGCCGGATGGCTGCCTGTCCCTCGATGCAGTCCATGACATCGCTTTCAAAACCGGCCGCAGCTCCCATCACCTTCCGGCTCAGGCGCCGGTTCATCCTGTCTGCCACGGCCACAAGGATCGCATAGGCTGGAATGCAGGCCATAAGCATTGCGGCAAGACGGCTGTAGAAGGAAAACATCAGGGCGCATACTCCGACGAGGGTTACTGCACATACGCTGAAACTCACGATCCCTTCGCAGATGAAAAGCCTGATTTTGACCGTATCGGAAAGGCGGCTTTCAAGTTCTCCCTTGGAATAATCGCGGAAGAATCTCTCATCCATTCTGAGGATTCTCCTCATAAAGCCTATGATCAGCGAATTGTCAATTGAGAGACCTCCCTTCAGAAGGTAGAGGTCCCTTAGATATCCTATGGCCAGAGACAGGGGAATCATCGCGACTATGACAGCGGCCAGGGCGATCAGCCAGCTTAGGTTTCCTTCCGGAATGGCCTTGTCTATAAGCATCTGCATCAGAAGGGAATTGCATATTCCCATAGCTGACAGAACAATGGATCCGGCCAGGGCAAGGATAATTTCTCTGCGGTGCATATCCAGAAGGCGAAGGAGCCTGAGTTTTCTTCCAGAGGTCCGGTCTTCTTCACGATATCCTTCCCCCGGGCCGGCAAGAATGACATAACCGCTCCATCTTCCTGCAAGATCCGCAATATTCACCCTCCCTATCCTTTCCCTGGCAGGGTCCATAACCTCCACACTTTTCCTCCCCACTTTATAAATGACCATATAATGCAGCAAACCTTCTCTGGAAACCGTGTGGATGATGACTGGTCCTGTGGCTTCTTTCAGGTTTCTCAGAAGGGAGATCTTTCCCCCTATATTCAACTTTTCAAACCCTTCTGCCCTCATTGGCTTGGCATTCAGGCCAATGGCTGCTGCTCCGTCTGCCAGACCGCGCAGTGTTATCCCGTCTGGGGAACATCCGCACTCCCGCCTGAAGCGCTCAAGCGGCAGCTTTACTCCCCACCATGCCGCAACGGCTGCCAGGCTCGCGGCCCCGCAGTCATAGGAGTCAGTCTGCCTTATGTGAATCTTCCTTCTCATCCGAGCAATACCGCTAATGTCCCCAGACAAAGGCAAAGGCCGGCAATGATGAGAAAGAAGTACAGAATAAGTCCACCGCGTCCGGGAGCGTCAGCCGCCCATTCCGGACTGCGTTGAAGATCTTTGGCAAAGCCGTCGAGAATACCATCCTCCTGTTTCCCTTTCCTTTTCATCGCCGATTGTTTTTTGTCGATGCAAAGATGCGGTCAGACAGGAGGGTTTTCAAAACCATCCGGTAAAATTTACCCCGTACGATTCCGGAATCGTACGGAAATGGACAACTTTTTTAAGGTGAGGGGGTTAAGCCGCAGTTATCTTACCGAACATCTCCTTGATGAAAGGCAGGATCTTGTCTGCCGCCTGGTTAAGCAAAGCATAGAATTTACTCTGTGCAAGATACTCCGGAGTTTCAATCTGCATTGCTTGGAGGGCACTCTCTGTCAGCGATGCTATGGCAATCAGCAGCACGGCTATTTTCAGAAGGCAGAAAACGGCACCGAAGAACCTGTTCACTCCACCCAGGACCGTAAGCCCGAGGACCTTCTCCAGGCCTTTGCCAATCAGATGGCAGATGAGGATGATGGCAAGCACGAGAACTATGTAGACAACCACCTTGACAACGGATTCATCCTGGCCTTCGCCCAGCCATCCGCATACGATGCCGGTTAGGTAAGGGGTGAATTTTGACGCTCCCCAGATTCCGATCAAGACTCCCAGGATGGATACCAATTGAGCTATGAAACCTTTAATGGCTCCCCAGATGATTGCGATTACACCTATAACGATGATTGCAATGTCGATTATATTCATAATTCAAAGTCTTTTTGCCTGTCTTATGCTGCAAATATATTCAAATTATATAAATTTGTCACCTTAAAAACAAGAGAGGATTATTTTATATGGGTTTCGCAGAGTACAAGAAATTCGATCCGGTAGAAATCGGAAGAGAAGTTCTAGACAAATGGAAGCAGGAAAAGTGTTTCGAGAATGTTAACAAGGCAAGGGAGGGCGCTCCACGTTTCGTGTTCTTCGAGGGTCCGCCTTCCGCAAACGGAAAGCCTGGCATTCACCACGTTATGGCTAGAAGCATCAAGGACGCTTACTGCCGCTACAAGACTCAGAGAGGTTTTCTGGTAAACCGCAAGGCCGGCTGGGACACTCACGGTCTTCCGGTGGAACTGGGCGTGGAGAAGATGCTCGGCATAACAAAGGAAGATATCGGAAAGAAGATTTCCGTTGATGAATACAACACGGCCTGCCGCAAGGAGGTAATGAAATATACCGCGGAGTGGGTGGCCCTGACCGAGCAGATCGGTTACTGGGTAGACATGGATAATCCTTACATCACCTACGACAACCGCTATATAGAAACTCTGTGGTACTTACTCAAAGATCTGTATAACAAAGGGTTGCTATATAAAGGATATACAATCCAGCCTTATTCCCCGGCTGCCGGAACCGGTCTGAGTTCACACGAGCTCAACCAGCCAGGCTGCTACCGTGATGTTAAAGACACGACAGCAACCGTCCAGTTCCAGGTCAGGAAAGACGAAAAGAGCGCTTTCCTTTTCAAGGGAGTGAACATCAGCGGAGAAGAGTCTGATGGAAACGAACTTTCTGAAGGCGAACTCTTCTTCATCGCCTGGACAACCACCCCTTGGACACTGCCTTCAAACGTGGCGCTTTGCGTAGGGCCTAACATCGAGTACGTGAGAGTTGCTTCTTCCAACCCATATTCCGGGAAACCTGCAATCTACATAGTTGCAAAAGACCTTGTGGAGGTCAACTTCAAGAAGGTTGAGCACAAGGTCCTGAACAGCTTCAAGGGTAAGGATCTGGAAGGCATCAGATATGAGCAGCTTCTGCCGTGGATACTTCCGGAAGAGAACACGATGAGAGTTATCTGCGGAGATTTCGTCTCTACAGAAGAAGGTACCGGAATCGTTCACATCGCTCCAACCTTCGGCGCGGATGACGACCGTGTCGGAAAGCAGAACAACATCGCTCCTTTCACCCTCAAGGACAAGGAAGGCGTATGGCGCCCTATGGTTGACCGTACCGGAAAGTTCTTCAAGACAGAAGACCTGGACGAGGAATTCGTCAAGACACGTGTAAAGGACGAGTACCTGAAATATGCCGGAAGATATGTCAAGAACGCCTACGATTCTTCTCTTGCTCCTGACGCAGAGACGCTTGACGTTGATATCTGCGTCCAGATGAAGATGGAGGGCAAGGCTTTCAAGATTGAAAAGCACGTTCACTCCTATCCTCATTGCTGGAGAACCGACAAGCCTGTCCTGTACTATCCTCTGGACAGCTGGTTCATCAAGGCAACTGCTGTAAGGGACGAGATGATAGAGCTCAACAAGCAGATAAACTGGAAGCCTGAAAGCACTGGTACCGGACGTTTCGGAAAATGGCTGGAGAACCTTCAGGACTGGAACCTTTCCAGAAGCCGTTACTGGGGAACCCCGCTTCCAATATGGAGAACTGAAGACAAGAAGGAGGAAAAGTGTATCGGTTCTGTCGCTGAGCTTTATTCGGAGATAGACAAGTCTGTGGCTGCTGGGATTATGAAGAGCAACCCTCTGAAAGACAAGGGATTTGTTCCGGGTGACTTCAGCGATGCCAACTATGATAAGATAGACGTCCACAAGCCTTATATTGACGAAGTGGTTCTTGTCAGCGACAGTGGAAAGCCTATGTATCGCGAGTCAGACCTTATCGACGTGTGGTTTGATTCCGGAGCCATGCCTTACGCACAGGAGACCCTGAAGGCTCTGGGTTCTCCGGAGTTCGGCCAGACTGCTGACTTCATCGCCGAAGGAGTGGACCAGACAAGAGGATGGTTCTACACCCTGCACGCTATCCACACTATGGTCTCCCATACTACAGCTTTCAAGACAGTGGTTTCCAACGGTCTGGTGCTGGACAAGAAGGGAGAGAAGATGAGCAAGAGGCTCGGAAATGCCGTGGATCCGTTCGACCAGCTGGACAAGTACGGAGCAGATGCTCTCAGATGGTATATGCTTACCAACGCCCAGCCTTGGGACAACCTCAAGTTCGATGAGGCCGGTGTGGATGAGGTAAGGCGTAAATTCTTCGGTACCCTCTACAACACGTATTCCTTCTTCGCCCTCTACAGCAACGTGGACGGCTTCACCGGAAAGGAAGATGAAGTTCCTGTTGCCCAGCGTCCTGAGATAGACCGTTGGATCATTTCTTACCTCAACTCCCTGATCAGGGACGTTAAGGCGTGCTACGACGATTACGACGTTACCACCGCCGGCAGGAAGATCCAGGAGTTTGTCTGCGACCATCTCAGCAACTGGTATGTAAGACTTAACCGCAAGAGATTCTGGGGTGGTACGATGAACCAGGACAAACTGGCCGCTTACCAGACACTTTACAGTTGTCTCGAGGCTGTGGCCATCCTGTCCGCTCCGATTGCTCCGTTCTATATGGACCGCCTGTTCCTGGACCTTAACGCCGTTTCCTGCCGCCATACTGAATCCTCCGTTCACCTGACCCTTATGCCGCAGGAGGACGAGAGCCTTATAGACAGGGATCTGGAAGACCGTATGGCTCTTGCCCAGAAGAGTACTTCAATGGTGCTTGCCCTACGTCGCAAGGTCAACATAAAGGTTCGCCAGCCACTGTCCAGACTGATGATCCCTGTAATCGATTCCAAGGTCCAGAGCCAGCTGGAGAAGGTCCAGAACATCATTCTCAGCGAAGTAAACGTAAAGGAGATAGAATATATCACCGATACTGAAGGCCTGATTACAAAGAAGATAAAGCCTATGTTCAAAACATTGGGTAAAAAATATGGCAAACAGATGAAGGAGATTTCATCAGCATTTGCTAACTTTACACAGAAAGATATCTCGGAGATAGAGCGCAGCGGGGAATATACCATGCATCTTCCAAGTGGAGACGTGGTGCTCGAGAGGGGAGACTACGAGATTTCTTCAGAGGACATGCCGGGCTGGCTGGTTGCTTCCGAAGGCTCCCTGACCCTGGCTCTGGACATCCAGATTTCGGATGAACTCAGACGGGAGGGAACCGCAAGGGAACTTGTCAACCGCATCCAGAACCTCAGGAAGGATTCCGGATTCGAGGTTACGGACAGGATATCCGTAGTTGTGGAATCCCAGCCGGATATCGCTGAGGCTATAGAGGGAGGCTTCTCAGCCTATGTCTGCGCGCAGACTCTGGCAAACAGCCTTACCCTTGCCGAGGCCTCCTCTCCTGAACTGGAGGGTGCCAGCGAGGTTGAGTGGGAAGATGGTAAAACATTGAAAATTAAAGTTGAGAGATAATAACAAGTAAAACATCCAATTATGGCAACAAAAGTGAAGAAGGCAGCCAAAGTGGCTCCAAAGAAGACTGCCCCGAAGCCGGCAGCAAAGAAAGCCGTTGTGAAAAAAGCAGAGCCTAAGAAGCCTGTGGCAAAAGCTGTTGCCAAGAAGCCTGCTAAGGTGGCTGCTCCAAAGAAGGTTGCAGCTAAGGCAAAGGCTACTCCTGCAAAGAAGGCCGTTGCAAAGGCCCCTGCCAAGAAAGTAATTGCAAAAGCAAAGGCTCCAGCCAAGAAGGTGGTAGCCAAGACTCCTGCAAAGCCTGTAAAGAAAGTGGCAGCCAAGGCAAAAGCTCCTGCCAAGAAAGTAGTTGCAAAGGCCAAAGCTCCAGCCAAGAAGGTTGTAGCCAAAGCTCCTGTCAAGAAGGTTGTGGCTAAAGCCCCTGTCAAGAAGGTTGTTGCCAAGGCTCCTGTAAAGAAAGAGGCTCCAAAGGCTCCAGCCAAGAAAATTGAGGTTAAGAAATCCCCTGTAAAGGTTCCTGAGACAAAGCCGGTAGCTCCAAAAGAAGAGGCTAATGTTCCTAAGGTTCGCTACAGCGACGCTGATCTTCAGGAGTTCAAGAAGATTATCCTCGAGAAGCTTGCCAAGGCAAAGGACGATTACGAGATGCTGCGTTCTGCAATCACCCACCGCACCAGCAACGACGTGGAGGATACTTCTCCATCGTTCCAGGTAATCGAAGAGGGTGCATTCTCCCTTTCCAAGGAGGAGAGCAGCCAGCTTGCAAACCGCCAGTACAAGTTCATCCAGAACCTCGAGGCCGCTCTGGTAAGGATCGAGAACAAGACCTACGGCATCAGCCGCAAGACAGGAAAACTCATTCCTAAGGCAAGGCTTCTTCTGGTACCTCACGCAACCCTTAACGTAGAGGACAAGGAGAGCAGATAACCTTATGAGTACCCGCGGAAGGAAGTGGACTATAGTCCTTATCGCGATCATCCTGCTTGCCATAGACCAGGCAATTAAGTTCTATGTCAAGCTGAGTTTCGCGTACGGGCAGGGTTTCGAGCTGTTCGGCCACAGCAAGTGGGCCCAGCTGCTGTTCATAGAGAACAACGGCATGGCCTTCGGCATGCAGCTTGGCGGCGTATGGGGCAAGATTCTCCTGTCCAGTCTCAGGGTTGTCCTCATAGGAGTTCTGATATGGTACATCAACCGCCTTATCAATAGGAGAAAGGCGCCTTGGGGTGTTGTCATCGGAATGACGATGGTTCTTGTGGGAGCAATCGGAAATATGATAGACAGCGCTTTCTATGGTCTGATATTCAGCGAGTCCAACTATGGCACCGTGGCCACTATGGTACCTTTCGGTCAGGGCTACGCTCCTTTCCTCCAAGGCAAGGTTGTGGATATGTTCTATTTCCCGATGGCTCATTGGACCTGGCCTGAATGGATGCCTTGGGTAGGGGGAAATGACTTTGAGTTCTTCCGTCCTATTTTCAACTTCGCCGATTCCTGCATAACCTGCGGAGTGATTTATATGATTCTTTTCCAGCGCAAGTATTTCGCGAGAAAAGAAGAGAATAAATAATAGGATAAATAATAAAGGAAAAAGCAGGGCTGAAAATCTTTTTTGCGGTTTTGATTAAATCGCTTATATTTGCAGCCCAATTGGAGAGATGGCAGAGTGGTCGATTGCGGCAGTCTTGAAAACTGTTGAGGTGAAAGCCTCCCGGGGTTCGAATCCCTGTCTCTCCGCAAAAAAAGACAGACTGAAATTTCAGTCTGCCTTTTTATTTAACTTGAATTCAGCGCAAAATCCTACTTCTTGTAGCCGAT
>JAEEGH010013252.1_pt1 | contig 18322 bp, 15 predicted proteins | sample 9134181 | NCBI WGS metagenome assembly JAEEGH01 (sample SAMN16246544, study PRJNA631951) | gut metagenome | biome: gut microbiome; feature: rumen; material: DP-attached | host: Bos | place: Iran: Karaj | collected 2018-10 | reverse complement strand
TGTCCGGATGGCGACTGCCATACTATAACCATCCGGCACCGTAGCATGGGCAGCATCAGTTGCTAAGCCATCGAGGTTCAGATAAAGTTCTTTCAAAGTCCATCCGACGTATAATGAAGAAGCGATCGGTATTTCCTTGAAAGCTTTCCATAATGAATTAATAGTAACGCTCTGATCCTCTGTTACTTCTTTGAAGTGCGGTTTTGTGCCATCGGACAGGACCGACTCGGGTGTCACGTCGGCGACTGCATTCAGAATGGCAATCAATTGGGTCCCTTTTTCCGATACCCCGGTATATACGGGGACCGGCGAGAACCGGACATCATCCGGCGAAGGTGTGCCGCTTAGGCCGGTGACATCGAGAATACCGTATTTGAATTTGTCCTCCGGACTTGAAATCGGCGTGTCCTTCTCGATGGCTTTTGCGTAAACAAGGGCGGAGGATGCCCCGACGGGCAGGCTGACATCGTCATAAGAAACCACTTCGTTTTCTCGGGTCGTGGTGACGGACGGTAGGGGAATGATCTTGCCCAGCGTGTTTTTCGTGTACGGCATGATGCTGACTTCTTTTTCAGTAGCTTCGAGATAGGGCGTATGCTCAGAAAACAAAAGGACGAGTTTTCGCGGAATATTACCATCTTCCGGAAAATTCTTTCCCCCTTCGTCATCTGCGGGGTTGTTGTTCCTCTCGCAGCCCGCGAGAAGAGTCAGGGCCGCGACGGCCGTCAGTAACAGGACAAAATGTTTTTTCATAATCTTATGATGGTACGTTTGACGATATGCAAATTTAATGGATTTTTGCTTATTTTTGCAATATGAACTCGATCAAACACACGATTTTAACGCTGATGGCTATGGGAAGTATTCTCGGATGTGCACCAAAGCGGCAGGATGCCGGTCAGGCTGTCCTGGACAACATTTTTAACCGCAAGAGCGTCCGTTCGTACACGGAGCAGGCCGTGACGCCGGACCAGGTCGAAACCCTGCTGAAAGCGGCGATGGCCGCCCCCTCCGCCAGAAACCTCCAGCCCTGGCGCTTCGTCGTGGTGACCGATCAGGCCGCTAGAGAAAAACTGGCCGTCGGCTTCAACAAGATGATTGCCCAGGCTCCTGTAGCCATCGTAGTCTGCGGTGTTACCACTATGGATAACGGCAACCCCAACGGAAACTGGACGGCCGACTGCGCCGCCGCCACGGAGAACCTTCTGCTGGCGGTTGAGGCCCTGGGTCTCGGCGCCGTATGGACGGCCTGCTATCCCTATGACGTGCGGATGGATCCCACCATTGAAGCCCTGGGTCTCCCCGAAGAGGTTAAGCCCTACTGCATTGTCCCCATCGGTTATCCTGCCGGCGAAGACAAGCCCAAGGACAAGTGGAAGCCCGAGAACATCCACTACGAGAAGTGGTAAACTTCGCTCCACCCGACAGGCGGAATCAATCCGTCTGCCCGGCTATCAGTTTCGTAGAAAATATGTAAATTTGTCTGGCTAAACTGAACACACCATGGCAAAAGACAGATTTGACATTCAAGAAAAGACAACGATGAATCTCTTTACGGAAACGATGGTCATCGTTGACAAATTAACCGGTGTGAATTACCTCTACGTGAGTCGTGGCTATGGCGGAGGTCTTACCCCGCTAATAGACGCCGACGGCAAACCCATCGTTACCAAAGACGGATATAAAAAGTAGTTCTTATGATCAAGATGTACGTCATGCACACCTGCCCCGACTGCGAATATGTGGAGAAGCAGGTTGAGGGGAACCCTAATTTTGAGGTGATCGATATCGGAAAGCACGTGCGTAACCTGAAACAGTTCCTGGATCTCAGGGATTCTGATCCTGTGTTCGATGAAGCGAAGGCCATCGGCGATGTGGGCATCCCGTGTTATGTCCGGGAAGACGGTTCCGTTACTCTCTATTCGAAAGATGTAGGTCTGGAGCCGCGTCCAGAGGCGATGGGCGCAGCTTGCAGCATTGACGGCCGTGGATGCTGACACTCATCACCTCGCTGGGTATCATTCTCTATAATATTATGGACACCTACCAGAAAATTGAATTGAGCGACTATGTTCGCACCGGAGAAGGCGGAACTGCCGTATCCTATACCCATAAAACGCGCAATGCACTGGCCAAACTCTATAATCCCGGATTTGAGGCAGAAAGGGCCAGGGCCGAATTCCTCACGGCCTGCAAAGTCTTCGAGATGGGAATCCCCACGCCCGAACCCCTTCGTCTTGTAACGGACGGGGAGCGCTACGGGGCAGAATATGAACTGGTAAAGGGCAAACGCTCCTTCACGCGCATCATCTCCGAAGAGCCCGGGCGTTTGGAAGAGATTTCTCTCACCTTTGCCGATTGGGCCCGGAAACTTCACTCCACGCCGGTAGCGCCCGGCCAGCTTCGTTCCTACAAGGAAACCCTTATCCGCTTCTACAAAGAGAAAGATATGGTTCCGGAAGCGCACAAGCAAAGATCCCTGGCTTTTCTGGAGACGGTGCCGGATACGCCCACCTGCCTTCATGGAGACCTCCAGATAGGCAACATCATCACCGACGGAGACCGCACGCTGTGGATAGATGTGGGAGAGTTCAGCCACGGAACCCCGGAATGGGACCTGAGCATTATGTGGATTATGGGAAACAGGATGAGCAAGGAGCGGGCCGAATCCCTCTTTCACATTACTCCGGAGCAGATGAAAGCCCATTGGGACTACTTCCTTCCGGCCTATCTGGGCACATCGGACCCCCGGATCCTGGGAGAGTACACCAAACGGCTGATCCCGTATTATGTCGCTAAGGTGCCCTACGTCTATGATATGGCATACCACGTTTCCCTGCCGGAAGAAGCCTTCCAGCGGATGGAACAAATGATGTAAATGGCAGATTAGCCTGTGGCTTCCGGCGGCAGTACTTCTATCTGGAGCCCAGGTAGAGGAAGACCATACTCAGCAGCAGGAGCACCAGGTCAAAGGCTTTGGACTTGATATTCTGTTCTTTGAGGATAAAGGCGCCAATCAGGAAACTGACCACGGCGCTGCCGCGGCGGATCATAGAGATGACGGCAATGAGGGCGCCCGGCTGGGAAAGGGCCTGGAAATAAAGGAAATCGGCCGATACCAGGAAAATGCTGATGAAGGGGATGGACCAGCGCCACTGGAAGGGCGAAGAACTGCGGCCCGGCAGCCAGACAAACAGCAGCAGGGGGAGCATCATCAGGGTCTGGTAGAACATAAACCAGCTCAGAACCTGCAGGCGGTCCAGGCCGAGGCCGCTGTCCGGCGACATAAGGTATTTGTCGTACAGGCCGCTGAGAGCGCCCATCAGAACGGCAAAGATCAGACAGAAGGCCCACTTGTTGCGGTGGAAGACAATTCCTTCCTTCTTTCCGGAAATGCGCATCAGAAAGTACGCCAGGATGGCGAGTCCCACACCGATGCTCTGCATCAGGTTCAGCCGCTCCCCGAACAGGAGTACGGCCCCCAGCAGCACCAGTACCGGCCGCGTGGCGTTCACCGGTCCCACCAGGGTAAGGGGCAGGTGCTTCATGGCATAGTAACCGGCCAGCCAGGAAGAAAGCACGATGACGCTCTTGAGGACAATCCAGCGTTGCACTTCCCAGGACCCAAATCCCGTCCGGATGAGCAGGGGAGTGAGCAAGCAGGTGGCAATGAACGTGTTAAGGAAGAGAACGGGAATGACGGCATTGTCCTTCAGGGAAATTTTCTTGAAGGAGTCGTAGCAGCCCAGCATGGCTGCCGATGCAAAAGACAGTAACCACCACATAGCAAAATCGGCCTGCAAAGTTACATAAAATGGCGAATTATTCGTATATTTGTTGGATAGAACAAATGTGACAGAATGAAGGTAGTTGCCGATACCAACATCCCCTTTCTAAAGGGTGTTTTGGAGCCTTATTTTGAGGTTGAGTACATGGACGGACGCGAGATTGACCGCCAAGCCATGCACGATGCAGACGCCATTATAATCCGCACCCGTACCAAGTGCAACGAGGAAACCCTCGCCGGTTCCCGCGTTCAGATGATAGCCAGCGCCACCATTGGCCTGGATCATATTGATGTGCCCTGGTGTCAGCAGCACGGGATAGAGGTACAGAATGCCGAAGGCTGCAACGCCGGCGGTGTGGCAGACTACGTCTTCAGCGCCCTGTACGGCATTGCCTCCCGCCGTGCCATCAAACTGAACGACGCCGTGATTGGCATCGTGGGTGTGGGCAACGTGGGAAAGAAGGTGGAGCAGATGGCCCGCACACTGGGCATCAAGGTCCTCCTGAACGACCCTCCCAGAGCCAAGGCCGAAGGATCCGAAGGCTTTGTGGAGCTGGACGAGCTCCTGGAGAATGCCACCGTTGTTACTATGCACGTTCCGCTGGACGAGACCACCAGGGGAATGGCCAACGAAGACTTCTTTGCCAAGATGCGCCCCGGCGCCATCTTCATCAACGCCTCCCGCGGAGAAGTGGTGGACGAAGCCGCCCTCCTTCACGCCAGACCCAAACTGGGCGCCCTGGTGCTGGACACCTGGTGCAACGAGCCCAACGTGAATCCCAACCTCATTGAACTCTGCGACATTGCCACTCCGCACATTGCCGGCTATTCCTACCAGGGAAAGCAGAACGGTACCGCTATGGCCGTGCAGGCCATTGCCCGTCACTTCGGCATTGATGCACTCAAAGATTTTCGGCCCGTAACGGAAGACCCTTCTCTGCTGCCCACTGCGCTGGACCTGTGGGGCCGTTCGCAGGGAGAGATTGCCGCCGTGATGCAGTACAATTACCCCATCTTCACGGACGATTTCCTGTTCCGCAGCAGCCCGGACAGCTTTGAAAAGCTCCGCAGCGAGTACAACTACCGCCAGGAATTTTATATTGATAACCACTATAACACTATGTTCAGCCAAACCGATCAACAGCAAATCCTGGACAGAGGCGCTAGCCTCCGACAGGTAAAAGAGCAGATTGAGCATTTCAAGAATGGCTTCCCCTGGATGAAGATCGTGGGCCCCGCCACTCCTGAAAGAGGCATCAAAGTGCTGGATCCCAAAGCGGTAAAAGCCGCAGTAGACTATTATCAGAAGGCCGAAGTTCACGGAAAGAGCAAGTTTGTACCTGCCTCCGGCGCAGCTTCCCGTATGTTCAAGGATATGTTCCAGGGCCTGGCAGAGCTGGAAGCCGGCAAGGATCTTCCGGCCGATGCCCCCGGTGCCAAGCTGGCTGCCCGCATCAAGGATTTCGCCTTTTATACGGAAGAACTCTTCGGCACGCCTGAGGATACCCGGGAATACCGCCTGGAAACCCTCAAGAAGCTTCTGAAAGAAGATGGCCTGGCCTATGGCAGCAAGCCCAAGGGCGTTCTCTGCTTCCACCGCTATCCGGAAGAAGTACGCACCGCCATTGCCGAGCATCTGGTAGAAGCCCAGGAGTATATGCGAAACAGTGACGGTACGTGCAACCTGACCATTACCATCTCTCCGGAGCACCAGTCTCTCTTTGAGATTGCCATTGGCGCCATCAAGGAGGCCTATGAGAAGAAGTACGGTGTCAAGTACAATATCACCTTCACCTTCCAGGACAAGGCCACGGATACCATAGCCGTAACGCCGGACAACAAGCCCTTCCGCAAGGAAGACGGAACCCTTCTGTTCCGTCCCGCCGGTCACGGTGCCCTCATCTACAACCTCAATAAGGTAACGGACGAGCTGGTGAGCATCAAGAACATTGACAACGTGGCCCACGAGAAACTCCTGCCCGTTACGGCCGAGTACAAGCAGGTGCTTATGGGCGTTGCCCTGCAGCTCAGAGACAAGATCTTTGACTTCCTCCGCAAGCTGGACGAAAATCCTTCCGTGCAGCTTTGCAATGAGATAGAGAAGTTCCTGGACAAGGAACTCTGCGTCCAGATGCCGCTGGCCCATTCCGAGGAAGAACGCGTGAAGATGCTCCGTGCCAAGCTCAACAGGCCCATCCGCGTGTGCGGTATGGTGCGCAATGAGGGAGAGCCCGGCGGCGGTCCTTATGTGATTGCCGGCAAGGATGGCTGCACCAGCCTCCAGATTCTGGAAAGCGTCCAGATCAACAAGGAAGACGCCGGAGCTATGGCTGCTATGAACCAGGCCACGCACTTCAATCCCGTAGATCTGGTTTGCTGCCTCAATGACTACAAGGGCAAGCACTTTGACCTCCTCAAGCACGTGGACCCCGACGCCGGCTTTATGAGCTCCAAGAGCTACGAAGGCCGTGAACTCAAGGCCCTGGAACTCCCCGGCCTCTGGAACGGCGCTATGAGCGACTGGAACACCCTCTTTGTGGAAGTCCCCATCGAGACCTTTAACCCTGTAAAAGTAGTGCTGGACCTCCTTCGCCCTTCTCACCAAAGTTGATTAATAAGCCCCTAAAGTCCCTCCCCCGAGGGGAGGGGTTTCGGGAGGGGGTAACGTATACATTTTATTTTCATGAAATGAAACAAGCAGTAGCTGGAACTTTGGAAAGCGGTGACATCATGGTCACCATCGGCCCTGGAAATGGCCTGCAAGTAGATTTGCAGAGTTCTGTGGCCGCCCAGTTCGGCCGACAGATCAAGGCCGTCATCACCGAGACCCTGGAAGGGCTCGGCATCAAGGATGCCCACGTGGAAGCCGTGGACAAGGGAGCACTCGATTGTACCATCCGGGCGCGGGTAACCGCAGCTGCCGTCCGGGCAACAGGCAAAGACGTATGGAAAGACTAAGGAGAACCATGATGTTCGTTCCCGGTAACAATCCGGGAATGATGGCCGATGCCCATATCTACGGCCCCGACAGCATTATGCTGGACCTGGAAGACTCCGTAACTATGGCCGAAAAGGACGCCGCGCGCCTGCTGGTGCACAACGCCCTTAAGACCATCGATTACGGCAAGACTGAAATGGTGGTCCGCATTAACCCGCTCAATACCCCTTATGGAAAGAAGGACGTGGAAGCCGTGGTCAAGGCCGGCGTGGACGTAATCCGTATGCCCAAGACCGAAACGGCCGAAGAAGTCCAGGAACTCGAAGCCGAGATTCTCAAAGTGGAACAGGAGATTGGCCGGGTAGGGGAGACCAAGATTATGGCCGCCATTGAAAGCGCTCTGGGTATTGTAAATGCCTATGCCATTGCAACGGCTTCGCCCCGTATGATGGGTATCGCCCTGGGTGCCGAGGACTACAGCGCCAACCTTAAGACCAACCGTACTCCGGGCGGTGCAGAGCTCCTGCTGGCCCGCGAGCAGATTGTGGTGGCCGCCCGTGCCGCCGGTATCTGCTGCTTTGATACGGTATATTCCAATCTGGACGATATGGAGACCTTCCGCAAGGAGGTGGAACTCATCAAGACCCTGGGCTTTGACGGTAAGTCCATCATCAACCCCCGTCAGATTGAGGTGGTGAACAGCGTGTTCACGCCCACCGAGAAGGAAATCACCAAGGCCCGCGCCGTGGTAGCCGCCATCAAAGAGGCCCAGGCCAAGGGTTCCGGCGTTATTGCCGTGAATGGTAAGATGGTAGACCGTCCGGTGGTTCTGCGTGCAGAGCGTACCATTGCTCTGGCCGTGGCTGCCGGTGTAATCAGTGAGGAGGAAGCCCTATGAGAAACAGCAAGTTAGTAACTCTGGAAGAGGCCATCAAGCGTTCCGGCCTCCAGAATGGAATGACCATCAGCTTCCACCACCATTTCCGTGGCGGAGACAAGGTGGTGAATATGGTGGTGGACAAGCTCGCAGAAATGGGCTTCAAAGACCTTAAGCTGGCTGCCTCCAGCCTTTCCGACGTACACGCCCCTCTCATTGACCACATCAAGAACGGTGTCATTACCGGTATCTCCACTTCCGGTCTGCGCGGCGCCCTGGCCGATGCCATCTCTCACGGCCTCCTGAAAGAGCCCGTGGTGTTCCGCTCACACGGCGGACGCGGCAGCGCCATTGCCAACGGTGAGCTCAAGATTGACGTAGCCTTCCTGGGTGCCTCTTCGGCCGATGAACTGGGCAACGCCTGCGGCTATTCCCGTTCAGAGAACGCCAAATCCATCTGCGGCTCGCTGGGTTATGCCCTTCCCGATGCCCGTTACGCCAAGCACGTGGTGGTGATTACCGACGACCTCGTGGAGTATCCCAATATGCCCATGTCCATCTCTGCGGCCGATGTGGAATCCGTAGTAGTAGTGGACAGCGTAGGTGACAGCTCCAAGATTGCTGCCGGCGCCATCCGTGACTCCAAGAACCCCCGTGACATCCTGCTGGCCAAGCAGGCCGCCAAGGTTATCATCAATTCCGGTCTCTTCGTAGACGGATTCTCCATCCAGACCGGTACCGGCGGTGCCTCCCTGGCTGCCGTCAAGTACATCCGCGAGGAGATGATCAACCGGGGCATCAAGGCTTCCTTCGCCCTGGGCGGTATCACGGCCCATATGGTCAAACTTCACGAAGAAGGCCTCATTGGCAAGCTCATTGACGTCCAGTCCTTCGACAAGGTGGCGGCCGAATCCATCAAGAACGACCCTACCCACCAGGAAGTATCGGCCGTGGAGTATGCCTCCGGCCAGCACCTGGGTTCCGCTACCCACGCCCTGGATATCGTTATCCTGAGCGCCCTGGAAGTGGATACGGACTTCAACGTGAACGTACTGGTAGGTTCTGACGGTATTATCCGTGGCGCCATTGGCGGTCACCAGGATACTGCAGCCGACAGCGCCCTCAGCATCATCGTATGCCCGCTCCTCCGTGGCCGCATCCCTTGCGTAGTGCCTCACGTGACCACTCTCATTACCCCCGGCAAGTCCGTGGATGTGGTGGTGACCGAGTACGGCATTGCCGTGAATCCGGCCCGTCCCGAGATTGCAGAAAAGCTTAAAGCAGCCGGTCTTAATATCGTTGATATCAAGCAGCTGGCCGCCAAGGCTTCTTCCATCATCGGTACGCCCGATCCGCTGCCTTTCGGTGACAAGGTGGTAGGTATCGTGATGAACCGTGACGGTTCTGTCCTGGACAAAATCCATAACATTGTGGAATAATGCCCGTTACACTGGCAGAGCTCCTGGACAGCCGCGACACGCGGGTGAAACACCAGAAGGACTTGCTTGGAGCCAATCCAGGCAAGTCTCTTCTTTGTTTGACCGTCCAGTTGCCGGGTCCCGAAAAACGGAATGCTACCTCGTTGAAGATTGCCAAGGCAGGGGTAGAAGCCATCCGGAAGGCCTTTTTGCCAGAGTATGAAGAACTTAAGGATCTGGATACCGGTTATGAAGCCTATTTCCTGGTAGATTTGCCGGCCGAAGAGGCCAAAAGACGTACCTGCCAGATAGAAGACTCCCATCCGTTAGGCCGATTAATGGATATCGATGTCCTGTATAGTTTCCCTCCGGTTTCAACGGCCCCTCCGGCCCATCCGGTTGTGGAAAATTATTTTTCGCAAAGCTTTGCGAAAAACCAATTTTCCACAACCTCCACAGAGCCTACGCACATAGTGGGGCGTGCTGACATTGGATTTCCACCAAGAAGGTGTCTTCTGTGTGGGAATGAGGTGCGGTATTGTATGAGAGCCAAGACGCACTCCAGAGATGAGTTATTGAGTCGAATTGAACAAATGATTAAGGAATATGAGCTACAAGCCCCTAACCCCCGAACAAATTGAACTGCTGGTTCAAAGAGGCTGCCGGGCCGATGACTGGTCCTCGGTTTGCACCTCACATCCCGAATCCCTGAACTACGTGCGCAATGTCCGCTTTTCCGGCACAGTGCAGTTTGGGCGCTTTGAGGAAGTGTTTACCCTTCCCGGAGGCGTCAGGAAGCACTCCGGTCTGCGTAATGCGACTTTGCACAATGTAACCGTAGGGGACAATTCCCTCATTGAAAACGTAACCAATTACGTGGCCAATTACACCATTGGTGCCCATTCCTATATTGAGAATGTGGACCTGCTGGTGTGCGAAGGCCCCTGCTGCTTTGGCAATGGCGTGGAAGTGTCGGTCCTCAGCGAGACCGGTGGCCGCGAGGTCAAGATCTACGACCGCCTGAGTGCTCAGATTGCCTATGTGCTGGCTATGTACCGGCATCGGCCTGCCCTGATTGAACGCCTGAATGCTCTTATTGAGGAGTATGCCGCCGGGAAAGAGAGCAGCGTGGGCGTCATTGGGGATCATGTGTCCATCCGGAATACCCGTCATATCAACGGCGTTAACATTGGTGACTACGCCGTCATCAGCGGTGCCAGCCGCCTCAGAAACGGTACCATCATCAGCAATGAGATTGCACCCGTAATCATTGCCCACGGCGTCATTGCAGACGATTTCATCATCTGCAGCGGCTCCCACGTGGCCGACAATACCTCCCTGGAGCGTTGCTTCGTGGGCCAGTGCTGCCGCCTGGGGCACGGTTACAGCGCCTCCGATTCGCTCTTCTTCAGCAATTGCCAGGAAGAGAACGGCGAGGCCTGCGCCATCTTTGCCGGTCCGTTTACCGTAACGCACCACAAGAGTACGCTCCTCATTGCCGGTATGTTCTCCTTTATGAACGCCGGCAGCGGCTCCAACCAGAGCAACCATATGTACAAGCTGGGTCCTATGCACCAGGGTATCCTGGAGCGCGGAGCCAAGACTTCGTCCGACTCTTATATCCTCTGGCCTTCCCGTGTGGGTGCCTTCTCCCTGGTGATGGGGCGCCACGTGACGCACTCGGATACTTCGGCCCTTCCTTTCTCGTATCTGATTGAGCAGCAGAATACTACTTATCTTGTGCCGGGTGTGAACCTGCGCAGCGTGGGTACGGTCCGTGATGCCCAGAAATGGCCCAAGCGTGACGCCCGTAAGGACCCTGACCGCCTGGACTGCATCAACTACAACCTGCTGAGCCCCTACACCATCCAGAAGATGTTCAAGGGCATTCAGCTCCTGAAGAACCTGCAGTATTCGTCCGGCGAACTCTCGGACGTGTACTCGTACCATAGCACCAAAATCCGCAACAAATCGCTCCGGAGCGGTATCCATTACTACCAGACGGCCATTGCCAAGTTTCTGGGCAATTCCATCATCAAACGCCTGGAGAATATGCCCGCCGGTGCCTCCGACGAGGAAATCCGCCAACTTCTCAAGCCCACCTGCCCCATAGGAAAGGGACAATGGGCCGATGTGGCCGGCCTCCTGGCTCCGAGGGACTGCCTCACCGAGCTGGTGAACTGCGTGGAGAAGGGTGAAATGAACCTTCACGATTTCTCCGATGCCTTCCATATGCTCCACGAGCAGTACTATGATGCAGAGTGGACCTGGGCCTACGACAAGTATGGAGATTTCTTTGGCACCCCGCTGGACAGCATAACCGCCGCCCAGGTGGCCGACATTGTCAAGCGCTGGAAAGAGGCGGTCATCGGCCTGGATAAGGAGCTCTACGAGGATGCCCGCAAGGAGTTCAACCTGGCCTCTATGACCAGTTTCGGGGCCGATGGAGACCGCGAAACCAAAGAGCGTGACTTCACGGAAGTGCGCGGTGATTTTGAGTCCAACTCCTTTGTGAACGCCGTCCTGGACCACATCCGTACCAAGGAAGCCCTGGGCGATGAACTTTTGTCCCGTCTGGAAAGGAAATGATCCGTTGGTTAATCATACCGCTTGTGCTGTTGCTGGGACACCCGGTCACAGTGATAACCGATCCGGAAGAGGAAACGTGCACCTATGATGTCCGTTACCTCTATGGCAACCTGAATACCAAGGTGGCCAAGGCTACTTTTACCCTTACCCAGGACGAATTTGAAGGCCAAGATGCATACAAGGCCGAAATTGGAATCAAGGTCCAGCCCATCTTCCGGCTTTTCATGCACTCCAAATATAAGGTAGAAGACTATTTTACCCGCCCGGGTATGAACCCCCTGTATTACTGTACGTCTTCCAACAAGGGAAGCGCCTGGTGCCGTTACTCGGAGGATGAGATCGTTTTCTGGCGACAATACGGCAAGATGCCCGAGCCCGCCATCTTTCACCATCCCAACGACGGCATCTCCATGGAACTGGTCACATTGCTCTACTATGTGAGAACCCACGATTTCAAGGAAGGGGAGCCCTATGAGGTAAGACCGCTCATGGGAGGTCAGCCCCGCGAAGCAACCCTTACCATGGAAGGCATTGAGACGGAAAAGTACCCCGGTCATTCGGCCCAGATTTTACATCTGGAGATGCTGGAACGCGGTATCTTGGAAAACGGTAGCGGCAAGGATGTCTGGATCTGGATTGACTCCGACGAGAGGCGCACGCCCCTGGGTTTGCAGGTGTCCCTGGGCAAGAGGGGAACGATGGTTTGCCATATTTTGGAATAGCGCTTATAATTTGTCACGATTTCTTGGGAAATCGATTAGAAATTGTTACCTTCGCGTAATGATTCCCTAACAGGCGGAACCGGGAGTATTGGAAAGCCTGTTTGGATGATGCAAAGCTATAGTAAGCACAACATACAGGAACTGCCTCTAAGCAGTCTGTTCTTCCGAAATAAGGTGGATAACTTCCTCAGAGACAATGGTCTCCGGATGGAAGAACTTGATGTATATTGTGTCATAGAAAACGAAGCCGGAGACATCTTAGCCGGCGCCGGACTTTCCGCCGATATCATCAAATGCATAGCCGTAACCCCCGAAGCCCGTTCGGAAGGTTTGGTGGCACCGCTGGTGTCGCATTTGATTTCCATGGCGGCCTCCAAGGGAATCCTGGAGCTCAAGATTTTCACCAAGCCCGAGAACCAGGCCATCTTTGAAAGCCTGGGCTTCCACGTCCTGGCCCGTGCTCCCAAAGCCATTCTCCTGGAAAATGGCCACTGCCTGGAAAGATACTGTCAGTATTTAAAGGGCTTCGCCCAGGAGGGCCGATGTGGCGTGGTTGTCATGAACGCCAACCCCTTCACCCTGGGGCACCTCTATCTCCTGCAACAAGCCTCCAGGCAGGTAGACCACCTTTACATCATCCCTGTAAAAGAAGATAGATCCCAGTTCTCTTACAATGAGAGACTGGAAATGATAAGAAAGGCCCTTCCGGTTGTAGGAAATTATTTTTCGCAAGGCTTTGCGAAAAACCAATTTCCTACAACCTCCACAGCCCGACGCACCAGTGGGGAGGGGACGAATGTCTGTGTGTTAGAGGGATCGGATTATCAGATTTCAGCGGCTACTTTTCCTACTTATTTCTTGAAAAACTTATCAGACGCGGCGGAAACGCAGATGCGTCTGGATCTTGACCTGTACGCCCGGTGGATTACACCGGCCCTGAATGCTTCCGTGCGGTTTGTGGGATCTGAACCTCTCGATCCTCTCACGGCCCGGTATAATGACCTGATGAGAGAGCTTCTGCCGGAGGTCGTAGAAGTACCCAGATATGCTGAGGTCTCGGCATCTGAGGTGCGGAAGGCATTGGAGGAGGGGAGCTTCAGGAGGGCTTCGGCCCTGTGTCCGGAGAGTACCTGGCCGTATCTGCTGGCAGAACTGGCGCAGAGGGCTCTGAAGCTGGAGCTGGATACGCCCGGTAAACCGGGACTGGTGGGCCCTGATTCGTGCGGAGCGCACAAGGATATGGATTACGGCACTATGCTCAAGGGAATTGCTGCCATTCGGCCCTTCTTCCCCAAGATGGTGCTGGCGTCGTCGGCCCTGGAACTTCGGGATTTGGGCATTGAGGCCGAAAAGGCTATGCTGGCTGCCACTGGCGGGGTCAATACCCACCGGGGTGCCATTTTCTGTATGGGCCTGGCTCTGAATGCCTGTGGAGATGGAGGCCGGATGACGGAACTGGCAGAGCAGATTTGCGGCGACAATCACTCCAGAGGTGCCCGTACAATAGCCCTGGATGGCTATAAACTGCTCTTTGAGGACTGGCTGCCGTATTATGCCTCCGGCGCCGGAGAGCTCAAGACGCTGCTGCGCATTATGAGCACGCTGGACGATACCTGCGTGATCAAGAGGGCAGGGGCCGAAAGGGCCCAGCAGGTGAAGCAGGAGGCGTTGACTGTAGATAGCAAAGAATTATGTGACCGCTATGCGGCGGAGGGTATTTCTCCCGGCGGAGCGGCCGATATGCTGGCATTGACAATATTTATTCACTCAATCATAATATGATTACACTAAACCCCAATGGAGTTTATCTCCTCGATGGTAAGACCATCGCCAAGGACGCGGCTCTCGGTAAGGACGAGGCCCGTGAAAACACCATTACCTATCAGATCCTGCGCAAGCACGACGTAGACGGTTCCAAGGGCAAGGACCTGCGGATCCGCTTCGACGCTATGGTTTCGCACGACATTACCTACGTGGGCATCATCCAGACCGCCCGCGCCAGCGGACTCGAGAAGTTCCCGCTGCCTTATGCTATGACTAACTGTCACAACTCCCTGTGCGCCGTGGGAGGCACCATCAACGAAGACGACCACGTCTTCGGCCTGTCGGCTGCTAAGAAGTATGGCGGTATCTATGTGCCTGCCAACCAGGCTGTGATTCACCAGTATGCCCGTGAGGCCCTCACCGCCTGCGGCAATATGATTCTGGGTTCCGACTCCCACACCCGTTACGGCTCTCTGGGCAATATGGGTGTTGGTGAAGGCGGCGGCGAGCTGGTAAAGCAGCTGCTGGAGAACACCTGGGACATCAAGGCTCCCGAAGTGGTGCTGGTATGGCTGGAGGGCAAGCCCCGCCGCGGTATCGGCCCGCACGATGTGGCTATTTCCCTTGTGAAGGCCGTGTTTGAGAGCGGCTTCGTGAAGAACAAGGTGCTGGAATTTGCCGGCCCCGGCGTCAAGGAACTGCCCATCGACTTCCGTAACGGTATCGATGTGATGACCACCGAGACCACCTGCCTCTCCTCCATCTGGATCACCGACGAAGAGGTTCAGAAGTACTTCGAGATGCACAACCGTCCTGAGGCTTACAAGAAGCTCGAGCCCGGTAAGGTGGCCTGGTACGACTCTATGATTACCATTGACCTGAGCAAGCAGGAGAGTATGATTGCCCTGCCTTACCACCCGTCCAACGCTGTGACCATCCACGAGCTGCAGGAGAACCCCGAGAAGGTGCTCAAGGCCATTGAAGAAGACACCGTCAAGCGCTTTGGTGACAAAGTGCACCCTGACCTCCTTTCCAAGATCAAGAACGGAAAGGTATACGCCGACCAGGGTATCATTGCCGGCTGCTCCGGCGGTACCTACGACAACCTCTCCGAGGCTGCCACCATCCTCAAGGGTAAGTCCATCGGTAACGATTACTTTACTATGAGCGCTTATCCCCAGAGCACGCCCGTGTATCTGGCCACCACGCGCAATCACATTGCCGAAGAACTCCTGGAGGCCGGTGTGGTTATCAAGCCCGCTTTCTGCGGACCTTGCTTCGGTGCCGGTGACGTACCGTCCAACAACGGTCTGTCCATCCGCCACACCACCCGTAACTTCCCCAACCGTGAAGGCTCCAAGCCCGGTCAGGGCCAGATTTCCATGGTAGCCCTTATGGATGCCCGTTCCATCGCCGCCACCGCTGCCAACGGCGGTGTCATTACCGCAGCCACGGACATTGAATACGAAGACACCCACAAGCCTTATCAGTTTGACGGCCGTATCTATGAGAAGCGCATCTACAATGGCTACGGAAAGGCCCATACGGAGGAGCCGCTGCGTTACGGTCCCAACATCAAGGACTGGCCCGTTATGCCCGCTATGCAGGAGAATATGCTGGTAGAGCTGGCTGCCGTGATCCACGACCCTGTGACTACCACCGACGAGCTCATTCCTTCCGGTGAGACTTCCAGCTACCGTTCCAACCCGCTCAAGCTTTCCGAGTTTGCCCTGAGCCGCCGCGTTCCCGAGTATGTGGGCCGCAGCAAGCGCATCCAGGCCGATGACCGTGCCCGCCGCGCCGGCGAAGTCACTGAAGAGCTCCGCAAGGCCCTCGCCGTTACGGGAACTTCGGCCGAAACTACTTCCTTCGGCTCCTGTGTCTTTGCCAACAAGCCCGGTGACGGCAGCGCCCGTGAGCAGGCTGCTTCCTGCCAGAAGGTGCTGGGCGGTGACGCCAACATCTGCTACGAGTATGCTACCAAGCGTTATCGTTCCAACTGCATCAACTGGGGTATCGTTCCTTTCACCATCAGCAAGGACACTCCGTTTGAGTATGAGGTAGGGGACTATGTGTTTGTGCCCGGTATCCGCAAGGCCATCCTGGGCGGCGAAGAGCAGATTGAGGCCCGCGTCATTACCCGCGACGGCCGCTCCACGCCCATCACCCTCTACTTCCAGAACCTCACCGAAGACGAGCGTCAGATCCTCGCCGACGGCTGCCTTATGAATTATTATAAAAACCGTAAATAAACCATGGAAAAAATCAAAATGACCACGCCGCTCGTAGAGATGGACGGCGATGAAATGACCAGAATCCTCTGGAAAATGATTAAGGATGAGCTCATCCTTCCCTTCGTGGACCTCAAGACCGAGTACTATGACCTGGGTCTCCCGTACCGCGACAAGACCTCTGACCAGGTTACCATTGACTCCGCCAATGCTACCAAGCGTCTGGGTGTGGCCGTCAAGTGCGCCACCATCACCCCTAACGTGCAGCGTATGAGCGAGTACAACCTGCACCAGATGTGGAAGAGCCCCAACGGCACCATCCGTGCCATGCTGGACGGTACCGTGTTCCGTACACCCATCACCATCCCCAGCATCCATCCGGCCGTGAAGTTCTGGAAGAAGCCCATCACCATTGCCCGTCACGCTTATGGCGACGTCTATCGTGATGTGGAAATCCAGACCACCGAGCCCGGTGTGGCCAAGCTCGTTTTCGAAGGCGTTTCCGGAGAGCGTATTGAGGAAGTCATCCACGAGTTCGCCGGCCCTGGCGTGATTGAAGGCATGCACAATACGGATGCCTCTATCCGCAGCTTCGCCCACGCCTGCTTCAAGTATGCCCTGGATGTGAAGGAGAACTTGTGGTTCGCCACCAAGGACACCATCTCCAAGAAGTATGACGGCCGTTTCAAGGCCATTTTCGAGGAAATCTATGAGGCCGAATATAAGGAGCAGTTCGAGGCCGCAGGTATCGAGTACTTCTACACGCTCATTGATGACGCAGTGGCACGCGTAATGCGCTCCGAGGGCGGTTTTATCTGGGCTTGCAAGAACTACGACGGCGATGTGATGTCCGATATGGTTTCCACCGCCTTCGGTTCCCTGGCCATGATGACTTCCGTTCTGGTAAGCCCCGACGGCAAGTATGAGTACGAGGCTGCCCACGGCACCGTAACCCGCCACTATTACAAGTACCTGAAGGGTGAAGAGACTTCTACCAACCCTATGGCTACCATCTTTGCCTGGAGCGGCGCCTTCCGCAAGCGCGGTGAACTGGATAACCTCCCGGAACTGGTGAACTACGCCAACCAGCTGGAGCAGGCTTGCTTCGACACTCTTAACGAAGGCCTGGAGACCAAGGACCTTGTGAACCTCTCCGAAGGTATCACTCCCAAGGGCCTCACCTCCCTGCAGTTCCTTCAGGAAATCCGCAAGCGCCTGGCTGCCCGTTTAGGTGCTTAATTGTCCCTTCAGCTTATGGGACGAATGTAAACAAGCCAATTCATTCGTCCCAAAAACGGACATTTCGTCCCAGAATAGCTAATTTTAGTCACTTGTGTCCGTCACAAGTGACTTTTCTTTTTTATGGTAATAATTATACAGTATCTTTGCATTAAACAAGTTACTGATATGATTGCGTCCATTCCAGCCCGACTCAAGCTAGACAATGCGGCAAATATCTACCCTGCATCCATGTCAAAGGAGTATTCTTCTCTTTACAGGATGCTGGTAACCATGGCGGAAAACATTGATGTTACATTGTTACAAGAGGCATTAACAACCGCGGCCGAACGTATTCCGACCTTCCGTTGCACCTTAAAAGCGGGTGCTTTCTGGTGGTATCTGGACCGTTGTGGGAATGAGCCCGTGGTAAGACCCCTGAAACCCCTCAAATTTTTCAGTTTTAAGGATCAGGACGGCCTTCTATATAGAGTTAGTGTCGACGGGAAGGTACTTTCACTGGATGTCTTTCATGCCCTGGCCGATGGCGGCGGCGCCATAGTCTTTTTAATGACCCTGGCCGGAGAGTATATCCGCCTCAGATATGGTACAGCCATCCAGTATAATTCCCTGGTGTTGGACCCTAAGGATCATCCGGCTTATGCAGAAGTGGAAGACAGTTTCAAAACCGTCTTCACTGGCCGACACGGTCACTTGGAGAAGAATGTGGACGCATATCACATCCGTGGCACCGTTATGCCCTTCGGCACCGTAAAGG
>JAEEGH010013250.1_pt1 | contig 18323 bp, 14 predicted proteins | sample 9134181 | NCBI WGS metagenome assembly JAEEGH01 (sample SAMN16246544, study PRJNA631951) | gut metagenome | biome: gut microbiome; feature: rumen; material: DP-attached | host: Bos | place: Iran: Karaj | collected 2018-10 | reverse complement strand
GCGACAGCATGGCGGAGTTCTCGAGATCGATATCCCATTTGCTAAGCGTGCGCTCTATCGCCTGCCACTCCTCAATGGTACTGGCAGTGTCGATCATATAGGATATATCTCCCCACTCCTGACGGTAATTCTGCTGTACCTGCTCGCTGACAATTGCCTGCTGATGTACATGTTTCTTCAAGCACAATAGGATCTGGCTGGGGTTGACAGGTTTGATGAGGTAATCGGCAATCTTCTCACCGATAGCCTGCTCCATGATATGTTCCTCTTCGGACTTGGTGATCATCACTACCGGCACTTCGGGGTGCAAGCGCTTCATCTCCTGGAGCGTCTCGAGTCCGGTCATACCCGGCATGTTCTCATCCAGAAAGACAATGGCCGGCACCGATTCCGACAAGCGGTCCAAGGCATCTTCGCCATTCGTGGCAGTCGTCACGTCATAGCCTTTGCCTTTGAGGTAAATGATATACGGTTGCAAGAGATCTATCTCATCGTCAACCCAGAGTATTTGGCTCATAATGTCTCCATTTATTGATTACATTCGTCATATCTTCCGGCCATTGGCTGTCGAAGAACATGCGTTCTCCGGTGCGCGGGTGGGTAAAACCAAGCGTACGCGCATGCAGCACTTGACGCGGACAGAGGGCGAAACAATTCTCTATATATTGGCGGTATTTCTGCGTGCGCAGACCTTTGAGGATCTCGCACCCGCCGTATTTCTCGTCGCAGAAGAGCGGATGGCCGATATGCTTCATGTGCACGCGGATTTGGTGAGTACGACCGGTCTCCAAGCGGCACTCCACAAGCGTGACATACGGGAATTGCTCGAGTACACGCCAGTGCGTGACAGCCTCTTTGGCCTGCGGACACTCCTCCGGATCCCATACTTTATAAATCGTGCGGTCACGGTTGTCACGCGCGAGAGCGCCTTCGATCGTGCCGCTCTGCTCTTTAAACGTGCCCCATACGAGAGCGTTATAGGTGCGCTCCGTCGTATGATCGAAGAACTGCTTGGCAAGATGCGCCTTCGCCTCAGGAGTCTTCGCGATAAGCAACAAACCCGAAGTATCCTTGTCGATACGATGCACAAGACCGATAGAAGGATCATTGATGTCCAGTTCCTCTCCGAAATGCCATGCAAGTGCATGCAAGAGCGTGTGCTCATAGTTGCCATGACCGGGATGGACAACAAGTCCGGCAGGTTTGTTGACCACCAACAGGTCATCGTCTTCATACACGATATTGAGCGGAATATTCTCCGGCGTGATGGTGAAGTCATGAGGCTCGTGGTCCAGCAGGACTTGGATGACATCTCCGGGTTTGATGCGATAGTTAGAAGCTACGGCTTTACCGTTCACCCATACATTCCCTGCATCCGCTGCCGTCTGGATGCGGTTGCGGCTAGTGTTTGTCATGTGCTCCGCGAGATATTTGTCAATGCGTTCTTTGCCTTGACCTTTATCCACCTCGCAGCGCCAACGTTCGAAGAGTTCTTCCGATTCTATGTTCCAATCCTCTTCCATCAGAACCATTCATCCTCTTGGTCTATATTGGTATTATTCTTCGATGCTTTGCGGATATCCACCGAGAATCGCAAAGCGACCGTTTCTCCTTCTATCAATTTTTCACCGGCACTCGGCGTTTGGCGGTACACATATTGCACCTTAGTCCCTTCTTTAGGTTCGTCATATGAGACAGCGCCTATCGTCAGGTGGCGGTTGAGCAACGTGCTGCGGGCTTCTTGCATGGTCATACCTACGACGTTGGGCACAATGACCATCTCTGTGCCGCGGCCTTGCCCTACCACCAGACGCACCTGCGTACCGATTGCCACTTTCGTGCCGGGACTAAGACTCGTCTCGCCGGCCCTGACATCCAGCACGAGGTCCTTGTACTCCGAGGGCTCATACTCGTAGATCGTATCCACCTGCAGTCCCAAACCGCGTAGGGTGGTCTCGGCCTGACGATAGCTCATATCCTGCAAGTCAGGCATCGTTACTTGCCGACGCGTTGTAGCGTTAATGGTTACATACACCGCCCGACCGTGCTTGGCATGACTCAGCGGCTTTGGATCCTGTTCAACAATCGTGCCAAACGGAACTTTGTCCGAATACGTGGAGTCCACCACGATCAGCCGAAGCCCCTGTGCCTCCAATAAAGGCGCAGCTTCCGCTTCTACCAATCCTCGCACGTCTTCCACCTCTACCTCCACGCCATGTTGCGTATAGTCCTTCAACCAAATAATCAGACCGACAAGAATCGCAATACCTACTATAACGGCTAAAACGATGTTAAACCCCACAAATTTGAGGTCAGATTTATCAAAAAAGCCCCTTTTTTCCATAAAATGTAAAATTAATTGCGCAAAATTACAATTTTTTTTGCACATATCCAAAAAATGTTGTACTTTTGCAGCGTTTTTCGCAAAAAGGCGAGAGATTTTAGTAAAATAAAGCTTTATTAACTTAAAAATTATTGGTAAACTATGAAGAAGATGCTTCTTATCGTAGCTGTAGCTTTCGCTGCTATGAGCTGCGGCAACAAGTGCTGCGAGAAAAAGTGCTGCCAGGACACAGCTGCTCAGGAGACCGTTGAGGTTGTTGAGGCTGTTGAGGTTGACACCATCGCTGAGTAATTTGTTGCTCAAAGGAAAGGTACAAAAAACCTTGGAAAAGAAGCGACCCTTTCGGGCCGCTTTCTTTTTTTAGTGTATCAGGTTATGTCCTGTCATCTCCTTCGGTTGCTCAATGCCCATGATATGACAGAGCGAAGGAGCCACGTCGGCGAGTATACCGTTCTCCACGTGCGCGTCCGTGTGATCCTTACTTATATACACGAAAGGCACAGGGTTGAGCGAGTGCGCGGTGTTCGGCGTTCCATCCGGGTTGATAGCGTTATCGCAGTTACCGTGGTCGGCAATGACGATGATCTCGTAGCCGTTCTCCAGCGCAGCCTCAATGACGCGGTGCGAGCAATCATCGATGGTCTTCACCGCTTTCTCAATTGCTTCGTATACGCCGGTATGACCTACCATGTCGCCGTTAGCGAAGTTGAGGGTGATATAATCGAACTTTTGCGTCTTAATAGCAGCCACCAGCGCTTCCGTCACTTCCGGCGCACTCATCTCGGGTTTCAGGTCATAGGTTGCTACCTTGGGACTCGGGATCAGGATACGCTCTTCGCCCTCATACTCCGCTTCACGACCACCGTTGAAGAAGAAGGTCACGTGAGCATACTTCTCTGTCTCAGCGGTGTGCAGCTGCTTCTTGCCCTGCTTACTCAGGTATTCGCCCAGGGTATCCTCTACGTTCTCTTTGGGGAAGAGGATGTGAACACCCTTGAAGTTGGCATCATACGGAGTCATGCAATAGTACTGCAGATCCTTGATGGTATGCATACCCTGCTCAGGCATATCCTCCTGGGTCAGCGCGATGGTCATCTCCTTAGCACGGTCGTTACGGAAGTTGATGAAGATCACAACATCACCCTCTTCGATGGTGCCGTTCACGCTGGCATTGTGGATAGGCTTGATGAACTCATCAGTTACACCCTCTTCGTAGCTCTCCTCCATGGCCTTCACCATATTTGTGCTCTGCTTACCAACACCGTTCACAATCAGGTCATAACCCTCCTTCACACGCTCCCAACGCTTATCGCGGTCCATGGCGTAGAAACGACCTACGATGCTGGCGATGGCTGCATCGTTGGCAGCACAAACATCAGTAATCTGCTGGATGAAACCAATACCAGAGTGCGGGTCTGTATCACGACCGTCCATATAGCAATGTACAAACACCTGATTCTTCAGACCATAAGCCTTACCGATCTCAATCAGCTTGAACAGGTGGTCAAGGCTTGAGTGCACACCACCGTCAGAGGTCAGACCCATCAGGTGCAACTTCTTGTTGTTCTCCTTTGCGTAGGTATAGGCAGCCTTCACCTGAGGGTTCTCCATGATAGAGCCGTCCTTGCAGGCGCGGTTGATCTTCACAAGGTCCTGATACACGATGCGACCAGCACCGATATTCAAGTGACCCACCTCAGAGTTACCCATCTGACCATCGGGCAGACCTACGTCCTCACCAGAGGCCTGGAGCTGAGAGTGAGCAGAAGTTGCTGTTAACAGATCGAGATAAGGCGTTGGTGTATTGAAAATCACATCACCCTTACCATGCTTACCGATTCCCCAACCATCGAGAATCATCAAAAGTGCTTTTTTTGCCATAATCTTATTACTATTTAAAACGTACGTTTCTAATTCGCGATGCAAAGTTACAAATAAGCGAGAGAAAAACCAAATTAATTTGGGTTTTTCTGAAAACCGTTAATATGAACCCACTCATACTATCGGCAAGTTTTGTAACCGATTTCAGCTGCAAATATACAACTTTTTGCCGATATTGGCAAGAAAAACATAAAAGAATCTCAAAGCTGATAGCGGGAATACTGCAATCTTGTAGTGAGAATACTGCTCGGTTGCAACGTGCGATGTATAGAATTTTCTTCGTAAGCAGAAAAGAGTAATTTGGTGGGCATTAATCGTAATTATTGCTACTATTAATGATAACAATTGCCGCACTTAATAGTAGCAATTGCGGAGATTAATAGTAGTTTTTCCGCCATTATAAAAAGCATTTAACACTATCAAATAATTTCATCGTCAGTGTGGAATTGTTGCGACGTTGCAACGTTGCAGAAGGACTATCCCACCCCTACGACAGAGTACCTAAGAGGTACTATTTTGAGATTATGATAAATAGAATAAATTAAAATTACTATTAGACACCTTATACAACATTGCAACACGGCAACATAGCAACATTTAAAAATCGAAGCTGAGTTGTCCGTCGCCGAGGAGATTGTAGCTTTTGCGGTGATAGGGAGTGATGCCGAATTGCTTGATGGCCTCGCGGTGTTTCTTCGTGGGGTAGCCCTTGTTTGAGAGCCAGTCGTATTGGGGATATTCCTCAGCAAGACGGTTCATATAGTCATCACGATAGGTCTTGGCTAGGATCGAGGCAGCAGCAATAGCGAGATACTTGCCATCACCCTTGACGATGGTGGTATGAGGCAACTGCTTACCATCAACAGGGTTCTTATAGGGTTTGAAGCGGTTGCCATCGACGATGATCGCCTCTGGGCGCACCTTGAGTTGGTCGAGGGCCCGATGCATCGCGAGGATCGAAGCATTGAGGATATTAATCTTGTCGATCTCCTCAGGCGTGACGATACCCACAGCCCAAGCCACTGCATCGCGCTCGATAATCTCACGCAGCTGATAACGCTTCTTCTCTGAGAGTTGTTTGGAGTCGTTCAGGAGTTCGTTCTGATAACCATCAGGCAGGATGACCGCAGCGGCATACACACTACCTGCCAAGCAACCGCGCCCAGCCTCGTCGCAACCTGCTTCAATCTTCCCTTCGTAGTATTTGCTTAATAACATATCAGAACATTTGTGACACGCGGCGGATGCCTGCCACCAGTGTATCAATTTCCTCCTTCGTATTATAAAGCGCAAACGAGGCACGAACCGTACCATTGATACCCAGACGATCCATCAGAGGTTGGGCACAGTGATGACCTGTGCGCACAGCGATTCCTAAGCGATCGAGCAACGTACCCATATCCAAGTGGTGGATATCACCCACATTGAAACTCACTACCGCATCCTTCTTCGATGCATCCATTGGACCGTAGATTTTTAGACCCTCGATGGTCTGAAGCTGTTCCATACAATAGCGGGTGAGTTCGTGCTCATGCTGTTGGATGGCATCAAAGCCAAGAGAATCTATATATTCGATGGCCTTGGCAAGCCCATGGGTAGCCACATAGTCAGGCGTGCCAGCCTCAAACTTAAAAGGCAGACGCTCGAAGGTGGTCTTCTCCCAGGTCACCTTGTCAATCATCTCTCCACCACCCTGATAGGGAGGCAGTTTCTCCAGCCATTCCTCTTTGCCATAAAGCACACCGATGCCCGTAGGACCATACATCTTATGGCCACTAAAGGCGAAGAAGTCGCAATCCATCGCCTGCACATCCACCTTGAAATGGGGAGCACTCTGGGCACCATCCACCATGACGGGAATCCCATGTGCGTGGGCAATCTTGATGATCTCTTCTACTGGATTGATCGTGCCCAATACATTGCTCACATGGGCCACACTGATGATTTTTGTTCTCGATGAAATCAGCGATTCTAATTGATCAAGACAGAGAACACCATCATCGGTGATAGGGATATGCTTGACAATGATACCACGTTTCATGGCCTGTAGTTGCCAAGACACGATGTTGGAGTGATGCTCCATCTCAGTGACGATCACTTCATCGCCAGCCTGCATCTGCGAATCGCAGAACGACTGCGCCACGAGGTTAATCGCCTCCGTGGTGCCTCGTGTAAAGACGATCTCCTCGATCTTCGAGGCATTGATAAACTGGCGAACCTTTTCGCGAGCTGCCTCATGCAGGTCAGTAGCCTGCTGAGACAGATAGTGCACACCACGATGCACGTTGGCATTCACGTTGAGGTACTCATCGCGCATGGCATCGAGCACACAAAGCGGCTTCTGCGTCGTCGCCGCATTGTCGAGATACACCAGCGGCTTATTATATACCTCCCTCGAAAGGATGGGGAAGTCTTCGCGTACCTTATTTACATTAAACATTAAGCATTAAACATTAAAAGTTAAACTTCCTATTTGCAGAGTCTGCAACCTTCACATTTGTTGAGTTCACCTCGGAAACGCTTCTCCACCAGATGGTGCAGACGATCGCGCAGGGGTTCGAGCTGCATCTTGTCAATCACCTCGTTGATAAAGGCATTCTGGAGCAACGTCTTTGCCTCTTTGAGCGAGATGCCGCGCTGACGCATATAGAAGAGGGCCGCATCGTTGAGCTGCCCCACCGTTGAGCCATGGGCACACTTCACGTCGTCGGCATAGATCTCCAACATCGGCTGGGTGTACATACGCGCCTCCTTAGTAGCCGTGAGGTTCTGATTAGTCATCTGCGAGGTGGTCTTCTGAGCCCCATGCTCCACCAGCACACGACCTGCGAAGGCACCCGTTGACTTATCGTCGAGCACATACTTATAGAGTTCGTTCGAGGTGCAATGCGACACCTTGTGGGTGATCAGCGTGTTATTGTCCACATGCTGCTCCTTATCGGCTATCACACAACCATAGCAGGCACACTCAGCACCCTCGCCAGAGAAAGTCAGGTCAAGTTTGTTACGGGTGACGCCATTATGCAGCGTGATCACATTATGATTCACACGACTGTTGGCCTGCTGGTCGATATAGACATTGCTCACGCGTACATTTTTATAATGGGTCTCCTCCAGACAATAGAGATCGAGTGAGGCATTATCGCCCACAAAGGCCTCGATCACCTGCGTAGCCAGGAAGTTCCTATCGTCAGCCGCATGATCGCAGAAGAGCATTTTTATTTCAGCTCCCTCTTCGAGAATGATGAGCACACGACGGTTCACCATCAGGTCAGGTACCTGACGCTGGGCATTCTGAGGCGTCGCTTTGAGGATATTAATCACCTGAATGGCACGATCCACCTTCACGTTCTTTGGCACATACACCAGCAATCCGTCTTGCGCAAGCATCGTATTCAGCGCTGTCACAGCATCCTCACTGGTCTTCGCCAACTTGGCATAGTACTTTGAGAGGTGAGTGGAGAGTGGAGAGTGGAGAGAGAGATGATCTTTCAGGGAGCCTACAATGACGCCTTCAGGCAGATGCCCTTTGGGGTGGGCTTGGCTATAAAACATATCGTTCACCACGAAATAGAGGTTCGTGGAGAGATTTGGTACATCGCAACGGAAGGTCTCGTAGGGATCGACAGGAATCTGCAGGCGACTCAGATTCACACCATAGTCAGGCTCAAAGAGCTTCTGAATGTCTGTGTACTTATAGCGCTCCACCTTTTTAGAAGGGAAGCCCTTGGCCTTGAAATCTTCAAAAGCCTGATCGCGCACAGCATTCATCGCTTCCGGCGCATGAGAGAGAATCATCTCACGTGCCTGCTGGTAGAGCTCTATGTATTGTTTCTCACTTGCCATTATTCTTCTCCGATCTCTTCTTTAATCCAGTCGTAGCCATGCTCCTGAATCTCCTTGGCGAGCTCAGGGCCACCCGTCTTCACGATCTTACCCTTGTAGAGCACATGCACAAACTGAGGACGGATCATCTCCAGCAGACGGTCGTAGTGGGTAATCACGATGCAGGAGGTCTCTGGCGTCTGAAGCTTGTTTACACCTTCAGCCACGATACGCATCGCATCGACATCCAGACCAGAATCGGTCTCGTCGAGGATACTCAACTTCGGCTCGAGCATCGCCATCTGGAAGATCTCGTTGCGTTTCTTCTCACCACCACTGAAGCCCTCGTTCACAGAACGGTTAGCCAGTTTTGAGTCGAGTTCCACAATCTTTCGCTTCTCGCGCTGCAGTTTCAGAAACTCAGCCGCATTCATCGGCTCCAGACCCTGATACTTACGCTTCTCGTTGATGGCAGCCTTCATGAAGTTGGTCATCGAGACACCAGGAATCTCCACGGGATACTGGAACGAAAGGAACAGACCCTCATGGGCACGATCCTCAGGCTTCATCTCCAGCAGGTTCTTGCCATTGAAATAAGCCTCACCCTCTGTCACCTCGTAGAGCGGATTGCCCACGAGCACAGCGCTCAGCGTACTCTTTCCTGAGCCGTTAGGACCCATGATGGCATGCGTCTCACCATCGTTAATCACGAGGTCGATGCCTTTTAATATCTCTTTGTCGCCAATCTTGGCATGCAGATTCTTTACTTCTAACATATTATTCTTTTTTATAGGAAGGCGTAGCGGCAGATGAACAGGATAGCCAGAAGGAAGGTGCCCCAGTTCATATTGTTACGCGCGTCAATATCCTTAAACGTACCTGACAGCAGGTGGATCAATACATAGGAAATCACACCCATGAGGATACCATCAGAGATGCTGTAGGTCAGCGGCATGAGTACGATACAGATAAAACAAGGTATAGCCGTTACATAATTGGAGAAATCAACCTTGCGGATATCGTACATCATCATCACTCCCACCAATATCAGTGCCGCAGCAGTAGCCTGTTCAGGAATAGCCAGGAACAGAGGTGCAAAGAGCAGTGCCACAGCGAAGCAGATGGCAGCAGTGAAACTGGTCAGTCCAGAGCGTCCGCCTACGTTCACACCAGAGGCACTCTCTACGTAGGTTGTCACCGTTGATGTACCCAGCATAGCGCCGACAGTGGTACCGATGGCATCGGCCATAAAAGCCTGATTCAAGTTCTTCACGTTGCCGTTGTCATCAACCATGCCCGCACGATTCGACACACCAATCAGAGTACCGATGGTATCGAACATATCGATAAACAGGAAGGTAAGCACCACAACCACCATATCTACCGTAAGAATATTATGCCATTCAAATTGCAAGAAGATGGGACTGATAGACGGTGGTGCCGACATGATTCCTGAATAATGGGTAATACCCAGGGGAATACCCACGATGGTAGTCGCCAGGATACCAATGAGCAATGCACCCGTAACCTTTCTTACCAGGAGTGCTGCCGTCAGTATAATACCAAAAATACCCAACAGTACAGCAGGATCATGCAGATTACCCAGTGTTATGAACGTAGATTCCGATGAGGCGACAATACCAGCGCCCTTCAGCCCTACGAAGGCGATAAAGAGTCCGATACCTGGACTGATGGCTCGACGCATCACCAAAGGGATGGCGTTGACGATATGCTGGCGCAAACCAGTAATGGTCAGCAAAATAAAGATGAGTCCTTCTATCATGACGGCAGTCAACGCAAACTGCCACGAATAACCCATGGTGAGCACGACGGTGAACGCAAAGAAAGCATTCAGTCCCATACCAGGAGCCAAGACAAAAGGCAACTTGGCATAAAGCGCCATCACCAAGGTGGCTACTACAGCCGAGATACATGTGGTAGTAAACACAGCACCTGCATCCATTCCAGTAGCGGAGAGGATGCTGGGATTGACAGCTAAGATATAAGCCATCGTCAAAAAGGTGGTAATACCACCTATCACCTCCTTGCGCAAGGTCATTTTGGAGGGATCAAATCCAAATAGTTTCTCTAACATAGTCTTTATTTTTTAACCTACAGTTCCTTCAAGTGATACACTAAGTAATTTCTGGGCCTCGACGGCAAACTCCATAGGGAGTTTCTGCAAGACCTCTTTGGCATAGCCATTGACGATGAGACCTACGGCCTGTTCTGTAGGAATGCCTCGTTGATTACAGTAGAAGAGTTGGTCTTCAGAGATCTTTGAGGTGGTAGCCTCATGTTCAAAGATGGCCGTATCGTTGTGCACATCCATATAGGGAAAGGTGTGAGCACCACAGTCAGAGCCTAAAAGCAGAGAATCACAGGAAGAATAATTGCGAGCATTATCAGCATTCGAAGTGGCACGCACTAATCCACGATAACTATTCTGCGAATGACCTGCCGAAATACCTTTTGAGATAATCGTCGACTTGGTGTTCTTGCCGATATGGATCATCTTTGTTCCCGTATCAGCCTCTTGGTAGTTATTCGTCACAGCTACTGAGTAGAACTCTGCCTGAGAGTTGTCACCTCTAAGGATGCAAGAGGGATATTTCCAAGTGATGGCCGAGCCTGTCTCCACCTGTGTCCAAGAGAGTTTAGAATCAACACCACGCAAATCGCCACGCTTCGTCACGAGATTCAGAACGCCACCCTTTCCGTTCTCATCGCCAGGGTACCAGTTCTGTACGGTAGAATATTTCACCTCAGCACGATCCTTGACGATAATCTCTACGATGGCAGCATGCAACTGATTCTCATCTCGCATCGGAGCTGTACATCCCTCGAGGTAACTGACGTATGCATCATCATCGGCAACAATCAAGGTACGCTCAAACTGTCCTGTATTACGGGCATTTATGCGGAAATAAGAGCTCAGCTCCATCGGACAACGCACACCCTTGGGGATATACACGAACGAGCCATCGCTGAAGACAGCCGAATTCAGAGCTGCGAAGTAGTTGTCACGATAAGGCACCACAGAGCCCAGATATTCGCGCACCAGATCAGGATGCTCCTTGATAGCCTCACCGATTGAGCAGAAGATAACCCCTTTCTCGCGCAGTTTTTCCTTAAAGGTGGTTTTTACGCTAACAGAGTCCATGATGGCATCGACAGCTGTATTACCACTCAAGGCCAGACGCTCCTCAAGGGGGATACCCAACTTATCAAACGTCTTTTCGAGCTCAGGGTCGATCTTACCATCGCCCTTAGGCTTGCTGGCCATCGGATCGGCATAATACGAGATAGCCTGATAGTCGATAGGAGGCACATGAACGTGTCCCCACTTCGGCTCCGTCTGCTCCTGCCAATAGCGGAAAGCCTTCAGTCTGAACTCCAGCATCCATTCAGGCTCCCCCTTCTTAGCAGAGATGAGCCGAACGATATCCTCGTTCAGCCCGACTGGTATAATCTCTGTATGAACGTCCGTGGTGAAGCCGAACTCGTATTTCTGTTCGGCCACCTGGCGGACGTATTGATTCTTTTCTTCCATTAAAGTTTCTGTTCAACCTCGATCTCTGTGAAGGTCTCGATGATATCGCCTACCTGGATATCGTTGAAGTTAACCAGTGAGATACCGCACTCCAGACCTGTTGCCACTTCCTTGGCATCATCCTTGTAACGCTTCAGGGCGTCGATAGGAGCCGTATGGATCACGATACCATCGCGGATGACACGGGCCTTATCCTTGTTATGTACCTTACCGTCAGTCACCAGACCACCGGCCACAGTACCCACCTTGGAGATCTTGAATACCTGCTTCACCTCGATCTCACCAGAGATCACCTCCTTCTTCACCTTGTCAAGCATACCCTGCATGGTCTGCTTCACATCGTCGATGGCGTCGTAGATGATAGAATAGGTATTGATCTCAACACCCTCGCGCTCAGCAGCACGACGGGCATCGGCAGAAGGACGCACCTGGAAACCGATGATGATCGCCTCTGAAGCAGAAGCCAGCATGACATCGTTCTCAGAGATCTGACCCACAGCCTTCGAGATGACATTCACCTGAACCTTCTCTGTTGAGAGCTTGATGAATGAATCAGAGAGTGCCTCGATAGATCCGTCGGTATCACCCTTCACGATGATGTTCAACTCGTGGAACTCACCCAGAGCGATACGGTGTGACAGCTCGTCGAGACCCAGCTTCGTGGTGGTGCGCAAACTCTGCTCACGCTGCAACTGGATACGCTTGTTGGCGATTTCGCGAGCCTCCTGCTCTGTCTCCATCACATGGAAAGAGTCACCAGCCGTCGGAGCACCGTTCAGACCTAAGATGATGGCGGGTTCAGCAGGACCTGCCTTTTCTATGCGCTGGTTACGCTCATTGAACATCGCCTTGACACGGCCCCAGGCAGTACCTGCAATCACAACGTCACCGACCTTCAGTGTACCATTTGATACGAGGACGGTAGAGACATAGCCACGACCCTTATCAAGTGATGACTCGATGACAGAACCCGTAGCCTTACGGTTAGGATTAGCCTTCAGGTCGAGCATCTCAGCTTCCAACAGTACCTTCTCCAACAGTTCGTAAACGCCCTGTCCTTTCTTGGCACTGATTTCCTGACACTGGTACTTACCCCCCCAGTCTTCCACCAACAGATTCATGTTGGCCAGATCCTCACGGATCTTGTCAGGGTTGGCACCTGGCTTATCGATCTTGTTGATAGCAAACACCATCGGTACGTTAGCTGCCTGAGCATGGGCGATAGCCTCCTTGGTGGTAGGCATCACAGAGTCATCAGCAGCCACGATGATAATAGCGATATCCGTCACCTGAGCACCACGGGCACGCATGGCGGTAAACGCCTCGTGACCAGGTGTATCGAGGAAGGTGATGCTATGACCGTCCTTCAGTGTCACGTTATAGGCACCGATGTGCTGAGTGATACCACCAGCCTCACCGGCAATCACATTGGTATTGCGGATATGGTCGAGCAGAGAGGTCTTACCATGATCGACATGACCCATTACCGTTACGATAGGCGCACGACTGATCAGATCGTTCTCGTCATCCACCTCTTCAGTGATGGCGTTCTGTACCTCAGCACTGACATATTCTGTGGTGAAACCGAACTCCTCTGCCACAATATTGATAGTCTCTGCATCCAGGCGCTGGTTGATTGACACCATGATACCGATACTCATACAGGTACCGATGACCTGGTTGACACCCACGTTCATCATCGTAGCCAACTCAGAAACGGTCACGAACTCCGTCAGCTTCAGTACCTTGCTCTCTGCTGCCTCAGCTGCCATCTCCTGTTCCATACGCTCTGCAACAGCATCACGTTTCTCACGACGATACTTGGCACCCTTCTTGTTCTGGTTCTTCGAAGTGAGACGAGCCAGCGTCTCCTTCACCTGACGGGCTACAGCCTCATCATCCACCTCCAACGGTTTCACAGGACGGTTCTTCTTATTCTTCTTACCACCCTGCTGATTAGAGCCGCTGTCCTGGAAGTTCTGATTACCTCCCTTGTTCTTATTCTTCTTGTTCTTATTGTTGTCCTGACTGGCAGCAGCCTCAATATCCACGCGCTCCTTACCACCACGGATACGCTCACGCTTCTTCTTCTCACTGTTGCCATTCATGCCGTTATGCTGCTGAGCCTGCTTCTCCTCGCGCTCACGCTTGCGCTCCTCCTTTGACTTCTTCTTAGGACGAGTGCTCTGGTTCAGCGAATCGAGGTCGATCTTACCCAACACATTCACCTTCGGTGCCATCTTCTCCTCACTCTTCAGTGTGAAGATGTTATTTTCCTCCTCAGGAGCAGCAACCTCCTCTACCTCAGGCTCCTCCTCAGGGGCAGGTTCCACCTCGGGTTCCAGCTCTGGTTCTGATTCGGGCTCAGGTGTGGGTGCTGGCTTCGGCTCGGGTTTTGGCTCAGGCTTCACCTCAACGGGTGCTGGTTTGGACTCTTCTACGGGCTCGGCTTCTACCTTGGGTTCTTCCTTCTCCTTAGCAGCCGGTTTACCGATATTATCGAGGTCGATCTTACCCAGAGGGGTAAATGTCTGTCTCGGCTCTTCCTTTACCACTTCTACCACTGGCTCAGGCTTAGCCTTGGGTTTCTCTTTTTCTTTCTCTTTCTTCTTCGGGAAGATCATTCCCGCCTGGGTCTTTACATCTTTGTCGCCCTTGAACTCCTTGACCAGCGCATCGTATTGCTCATCACTGATCTTGGTGTTGACATTGGCGTCATCCTTGATGTCACCCAGACTCTTCTTGTTCTTCAGATAGTCGATGGCTGTCTGAAGACCAATGTTGAGTTCTGTTAATACTTTATTTAATCTGACTCCCATTCTTTACCTAGTTTACTTTTTTACTTAGATTACCTTACTCGAATTCCGCACGGAGCACACTCAACAGATGGTCAACGGTCTCTTCTTCGAGATCGGCCTTCTCGATGAGCATCTCACGAGGAGCGTTAAGAACAGCCTTGGCCGTATCCAGACCAATAGCCTTGATAGAATCGATAACCCACTGGTCGATCTCGTCAGAGAACTCATCCAGATAGATATCCTCATCAGCTTCACTTTCATTCACCACACGGAACACATCAATGGTGTATTCAGTCAACATAGAAGCCAGTTTAATGTTCATACCACCACGACCGATAGCCAGAGATACCTCCTCGGGCTGCAGATAGACCTCTGCCTTGCGGTTCTCCTGATCGATGGTGATGCTGGAGATCTTCGCAGGACTCAGGGCACGCTGGATAAACAGCTGGGTGTTTGAAGAGTAGTTGATCACATCGATGTTCTCGTTGCAGAGCTCGCGGACGATACCATGCACACGACTACCCTTTACACCTACGCAGGCGCCTACTGGGTCGATGCGCTCGTCGTAGCTCTCAACAGCCACCTTCGCACGGTCGCCTGGCATACGAGCCACCTTCTTGATGGTGATCAGACCATCGTTGATCTCAGGCACCTCAGCCTCCAACAGACGCTCCAAGAAGATAGGACTGGTACGAGAGAGGATGATACGGGGATTGTTGTTCTCGTTCTGCACTTCCTTCACGATGGCACGGATGGTCTCACCCTTGTGGTAGTTGTCTGAAGGGATTTGCTCAGCTTTCGGCAGATGAAGCTCGTTGCCCTCATCGTCCATCAGCAGCACCTCGCGCTTCCAGATCTGATAAACCTCACCGCTCACCACGGTGTTCACCTTGTCCTTATACTTCTGATAGAGTGAATCATGCTCCAGCTCGAGGATCTTAGAAGCCAGTGTCTGACGCAGGTTCAGGATAGCACGACGGCCGAACTTGGCAAACTCTACCTCCTCTGACACTTCCTCACCTACCTCATAGTCGGGCTCGATCTTCTGGGCCTCGCTCAGTTCGATCTCCTTGTTCTCATCTGTCACCTCACCATCGGCAACCACCACACGGTTACGGTGAATCTCAAAGTCACCCTTGTCAGGGTTCACAATCACGTCAAAGTTCTCGTCAGAGCCATAGATCTTGGCGATAACATTACGAAAACTCTCCTCCAACACGCTCACCAGAGTGGTGCGGTCAATGTTTTTTGTCTCTTTGAATTCCTGAAAGGTCTCAATCATTGAGGGGCCTTTCGCATCTTTCTTTACTGCCATTTTTATTTTTTTCTTTTTTACCTTTTTACCTTTACTTGAACGCCAGCAGATACTTGGCATATTTCACACCATCCATCTGGAAGGTCTTATCGACATCCACCAGCACAGGACGCTTCTTGCCTTCCTGCTTCTGTTTCTCCTGCACAGTCACGGTGAAGTTGTTGCCATCAACGGCTTTCAACACACCCTGCATCTTCTTTCCATCCAGTGTCAGTACCTCAATCGTGTCACCGATATGGTTTGCATACTGCTGAGCCACCTTAAACGGCTGACCCAGTCCGGCACTGCCCACCTCGAGTTCATAATCACCAAGTTCCTCACCCAGGCGCTCCTGCAGGAATCGGCTCAGTTCTGCACAATCGTCAATCCATACACCATCGGCATGGTCGATCTCAATTACAATTCTGTCATCAGCTGCGAAGTTGATGTCAACCAGGAAGTAGTCGTTGTCCTTCAACCACTCTTCCGTCAATGTCTGAACAGTTTCTTTATTAATCATCTATTACCTTTTAAATGTGAAATGAGAGACTCTTTCGAGCCTCTCATTCCGCTGAACGGGTGCAAAATTACATATTTTCTCCCGAACTACCAAATAATTACCTGATTTTTATGCTATTGCATTAAATATTTCTCTCTTTTTCGACTGAAAAGTAATGTTTTCGGGCGAATTCTTGCCAATTCTGATGATCGACGATGTCTCCTTAGGCTTCTGAGGAGCCAGGATCTTTCTATACTCCTCAGGGTTCTTCAGCAAGCGGACAGCCTCCTGCAGTTGCTTGTCGTTTCTCAGTCCTGCCTCGATGGAACCTGCCTGATAATAATATGCAGCCACGATTTCCGACTCCAGTATCTGACGGATCGTCTGCTCATGACGGTCAAGACCATAGGCCACATCGTGGTTCAGCTTCTTCTCAAGCTCATCGAAGGCTGGTTTGGCCTCCTCATAGTAGCCCTCGAATTTAGCTGTCTTCACCAACTCGTCAAACTGCTTCTTGCTCACAGGATCATAAGTAAATCCGCTCTTGATAACACGATCCTTAAAGGCCTGCCAGTCAGCATCTTCCAGATGGAATTCCGATGGCGGAGCGATCGTGGGATGCTTCGCGATATAATCGACCACATAGTCAAACATCACCTCGGTAGAGTCCTGTCCGCTGGCAGAGAGATAGAAGGCAATATTGGGAATGGTATCGCCCTTCAGCTCCACATCAGGCTTGATACCACCGCCATCGCGCACCTCACGTCCATTGCGGGTATAGAACACCTTCGTCAAGGAGTCAGGGATATGCTCACGATAGCCTCCACTACCCTTCTTGTAGTTGATCGCCTGGATACAACGGCCACTGGGGATATAGTATTTCGAGGTCGTCACCTTCATGTTCGTGTTATAGGGCAGATCGATGGGAATCTGCACCAAACCCTTTCCAAACGTACGCGTACCTAATATAATACCACGGTCCAGATCCTGAAGGGCACCGCTAGTAATCTCACTGGCCGAAGCCGTCTCACCATTCACAAGCACCACCAGAGGCATCACCGTATCGAGTGGTTCCACACGTGTCTTATACTCCTTCGAGGCCTGTCTGATCTTACCTCGGTTCTCTACCATGGTGACACCCTTCGGCAACCAGAGGTTCAGGATATCCACAGCCTCCTGCTCAGAGCCGCCGCCATTCCCGCGAAGGTCGAGCACCAGTGAAGTAGCGCCCTGTTTCTTCAGGTCGATCAGCGCTCTGCGCACCTCCTTCGAGCAACCCTCTGGAAAGGAGTTCAGATTGATATAGCCCACGTTTCCGTCCTGAATACCATAATATGGCATCTCTGGCAACTTGATGTTTCGACGAGTGATCTTAAAACTCATCAACTTACCCGTTGACGGACGCATCACCTTCAACAGGAAACTTGTGCCTGCCTCACCACGCAGATGCTCACTGACATAGCTCACACTCTTATCAGTCATCATCGAGTCGTCGATACTCAGAATCACATCACCTTTCTTCAGTCCAGCCTCAGCAGCAGGCATATTAGCGTATGGTTCATCAACCACGATACGGTCGAGTTTCTGATGCTTGCGGATCAGTGCACCGATACCTGCATACTTACCTGTGAGCATCATCCGCAGGTTCTTAGTCTCGTCCTGCGCATAATACTCCGTGTAGGGATCCAGACTACGGAGCATCGCATTGATACCCGTGCCGATGGTCTCCTTCGGGTTCAGCGTATCCACATACAACAGCTCAAGGTTCTTATACACCTGGTTAAAGATATCCAGATGCTTGCCTACCTCGAAGTTATGATCCTTGCTCTTCTGTGCAGAGGCCGTCACAGCCACCAAGCAGAGCATCAACAGCGGTACGATATATCTTTTCATACTCATCATTTACCTTTTTTCTATTAATTGATGCTGCAAAATTACACGTTTCCCACAAGAAAACGCTCAATTATCCCGTTTTTTTGCGAAAATTTTAGGTTTTAGATAAATTTTTTGCCGAAAAGTTTGGTAGTTTCAAAAAATCGCCGTACTTTTGCACCCGCTTAACAGCAAAACCTGCTTCAGTAGCTCAGTTGGTTAGAGCACCTGACTGTTAATCAGTGGGTCGTTGGTTC
>JAEEGH010013249.1_pt1 | contig 18324 bp, 13 predicted proteins | sample 9134181 | NCBI WGS metagenome assembly JAEEGH01 (sample SAMN16246544, study PRJNA631951) | gut metagenome | biome: gut microbiome; feature: rumen; material: DP-attached | host: Bos | place: Iran: Karaj | collected 2018-10 | reverse complement strand
CTGTCGAAGTATTTGTTCTCATGCTCATTTATGAGATACTCAAGCGTGAGCATGGGATTGATGATGGATGATACGGACATTGATGATGCCTTTACTAACTAAACCAGTTTCTCAAATGTCTTCACGAAGGCGTCCATGTCCTCCTCCGTACCCATCGTGATGCGGATGTATTCGGACACACGCGGCAGTTTGAAATACCGCACAAGGAAGCCGTTGTCTTTCAACTGCTTGAAGACTGTCTCCGCATCCTTCGGCGGCTTCACGAAAAGGAAATTCGTGGCGCTGGGCTCGACGACACAGCCGAGCTTGCGCAAGGCGGCAGCGGTCTTTTCACGCGTCGCGATGATGCGTTTCGCATTCGCCTCCATGTATTCCACATCGCGCAGTGCAGCCGTCGCGAGATACTGCGTGACCATATCGACGTTGTAGGAATCCTTCACTTTGAACATCTCGAAAATCAACGGCTCCTGCGCCGCCGCGATGCCAAGTCGCAACCCCGCCAATGAGAAGCTCTTCGACATCGTGCGGGAGACAACAACATTCGGATATTTCGCCACCATGTCCATGCAGGTCTGGCCGGAAAAATCCACATACGCTTCATCGATCCACAAAACGCCGTGGAACTTCTCCGCGATGTTGCAGAGCTTTTCTTTGCTCAGCAACGTGCCCGTCGGGGCGTTTGGATTGGCGAGAATGAACAGCGTGGCATCGCCGGCCTGCTCGACGGCATCGTCGGGCAACTGGAAGTCATCGGTCAGCGCCACGGGAGCGTGATTGGCTCCTTGTATGTCCGCCAGAACAGGATACAACGAATAACTCGGCTCTGTAAAGGCGAGTTTGCCGCCTTGGTCGACGAATGTCCGCAAGGCGATGGTAAGGAGATCGTCCGAACCATTGCCGCAGATGATGTTCTCCGGCTTCAGGCCGAACAGGTCAGCCGCCGCCTGGCGGATCATCAACGCGCTCGGCTCCGAATAGAGGCGCAGCCGCGTCCAGTCGAAATTCCGCAACGCCTCGCCGACTTTCGGCGACGGCGGATACGGATTTTCGTTCGTGTTCAATTTGACGTATGTGCGGCCTTGCGGCTGCTCGCCCGGCACATACCCGTCTATTTTCGCAATGCAATCTCGTGCGTAATTCATGGTTATTTCCAAATAAAAAAAGTGCTTTGAATTTGCTTTAAGCTTTTAGCTTTAAGCTTTTAGCTCCGCGAAGCGGCTATTCCAGTTTCATTGAATCAATTTCAATTTCCACGTTTTCGCGGTTCGACGGATCGAAACGGAATTCCGAAAGGAAGCCATTGAACCGCTTGTTCTGCGTCAAATCGAAGACGATTTCATGGAACTGACCATCCGTCGGCACCTCACGGATGACGGACGCGGCTTCCGTGATTTGGCTGGACGTCGTCGCCCAGAAAAGCTGCGCTTTGTCCGGCTTACCGTCGGTGCTCGGCGTGGTTTTCATGCGGACGACGAAACGTGTGAACTTCTTGGCACGAAGCTTTCCGAGAGACGTCCTCATGGCTGAATCCCAATGCTTTGTCTTGATGACCAACTTACCATCGGTCGCCTTGCATTCACTGATTCCCATGATGGCAATCCAGCCTTGCGTCGTCGCATCGTCAAAGTCCCAATTCAGCCGCGGAGCGCCGTGACGGACGCGTTGCGGGAATTGGACGTCATACGGGCCAAGGCCGACATCCGTCGGCCCATAGTTCAGCGGCCAGCCGCCTTTCGGCTTCTTCGCAAATGTTTCACGCACGGCTTCATACATGCCGAAACCGTATTCGCGGTTGGGCTCCGCATAGGAGCCTTCGCCCCATTCGTTCAAAGGCGACAGCAGAATCTGCTTCTTATGTTTCGTCTTCTTCGCGTAGGCTTTCGCGTCTTCGCAGATGGCGCGGAACAATTCCGGCGTGCGGCCGTAGATTTCCAGATGATCGTTCCACGGGCGGTCGTCCCATCCCGTCGATAAGTTCATGAAATACGGGAGGATACCGACGTCATGCCACTTTTTCCACAGATCTTTATTCGTCTTCGCAACCAGTTCGAAGGAGAAGCGGGACGTATCGTCCGCCAGCCCGCCATGGCTCATGTAATGGTAGATGGATGTTGATTCAAATCCTTTGTCCTTAAGACTTTGAATCATCTTTTCATTCACGTCCGCCTCCGGCCATTTCATCGCGGAGAAATGGATGCCCGGCAGGCCTGCGGCCAATGCCGTCTCCTGCGCGACCGCCAACAGATGCGTCGCACCGCCATTGTCTTTCATATCGCGATCCATGTTGGAGACGCTCCAAATCATCACGACAGGCTTGCCGTCGATCGTGTAGTATTCCGGCATGTTGAAGTAGTTCTCAATCCAATACTTAGTGGCGGCAATCATGTCCTCTTCGGAATGGGAGCCAGGCGCGTTGTGGTTCGCCCACATCATGGCCCATTTCATGTAGCCGCGATATCTCGCCCGCTTGAACGCCTTGATCCAGTGCTCCAGACCAATCTGCCCTTTCGACCAATACCAATCGACCAGCAGATACTGGATGCCGTTCTCCACCAACCATTTAATCTGCCAATCGACGCATTCAGGATCTGCTTCGTCATACCACCCCAACACAGGCTTGCGTTCAGGGCAACGGTTGAAAACACGTTGCCAACCGCCGTTCGCACGATTGTCCCATCCAGGAAAATACAACGCTCCGACTTCGTAATCGCCTGTGTCAACTGGTTTTGGTTCAGGAACATAGTCCGCTTTCGGCAGGCCGAGCGATGCCGTGATGTTCATCGTGCCTTCCACCGTCACGCTGTCACCTTCGTCATTGCCGAGCGTCAGCTTGTACGGGCCAGACACAGGATTATCTGACTTTACTTTAAAGAAGTAATCGACGGTGTCGAATGGATCGATGTCCTGCTCTTCCGCGCCGCCCGCGCCCAAAACCATACTCACACCGTCCGGAGCTTCGAACGATTTGATTTTCACATACTTGGCGGTCTTTCCGCCATCGTTCGTCACACGTGCCATGAACTCGCATTCCTGCCCCACGCGATTCAGAGCGTTCGTCAAGCCAGCAACTGGAGACGACAACTGTGCAGGACCAGCAGGCGCATCGCTCACCGACACGCGGCGGACGGTCATCACGGTGGCATTCTTTCCATTGAGCTTGATCGACAACACATAGACATTGCCGCTCCATCCACCCTGACCGGACATGTCGATGTTGTAGAACCGCTTCTGCCCATCCGATTTCACATTGAACGTCTTGCTACGCAAGCCTTTAGAATCCGTAGAAAGCCATGTGATGGTCGCCTTCTGCGCACCGAAGGATGCCATTTCGATGGACAACCAGCAACCATTGTCATCAACGGAGAAATTGACTGGCTTCAGCTCAATGCCGAGCGGTTCCTGTGGCTCGCTACGACGCGGTGAAATGCCGTAGCTTGAAACGGTCGCTTCCAAGCCAGAGGCCGACTTCCAGCCTTCGTCACGATTGTCGAAATCCCACTGCGGTTTCGTCAACGGTAGCTTGTCATAGCCTGGATCCATCACGCGGATTCGCCGCACGGCGAACGTCCTTTGTCCTTTGTCTTCAGGACGATGCGACGTCGCAAAATCCAGCCGGAGCTTCAGGATCGTCTCAAACTGCCAGAACGGACTCACGACGATTGTGCGCCATTCGTTGTCGCCTTTGATGGGGAACGTCGCATAGCGGTCGCTATAGAAACCATCGTACTTCGTGTCGTTCGTGTCCGTGAAGAAAATCTGGCCGCTACCGCCCAGATCGGATTTCATTTCGACTTCCACATACTGCCATGGCGTGGCTTTGAAATTCGCTTCAGGGCTCGTCAGCCACGGATCCCAGTCGCTAATCGTCCCCGCCATCGCGCCGTCTTCGAAACGGATGTCTGCGACATGATTCGTCGCTTTCGCCCATTCGGCGACTTTTTCCGCCGTATCGAAGACCCATTCCTTCACGCAGACCGGTTCGGCCAGTGCCATGACGGCCGTCAGCAAAATTGCGGTTCCCAACAGTCTCTTCATCCTTCAGCCCCTTTATATTGAGTTGCTTACAGTGTTTTCAGATAATTGATTGCACGCGTGATATCACCCACAGGATCTTCGCCGACCTCGCGTTCGATCGCGAAATAGCCATCGTATCCGACGTCTTTCAGATTCTGTACATACTGCGGCCAATCGATCCAGCCGCTGCCCAACGGCACTTCCTGACGGCGGTTCGTTTCCGGATTGACCCATGCATCTTTCGCATGCGTATGGATGATATGCTTGCCGAGCACTTTCACGCCTTCCACAGGCTTGTATTCCGCAAACGCCTTCGCACGATCATATGTGCCTGTCTCATCCATCTGATAATGGGCAGGCCACAGAATCAAATTCGCGGGATCGTAGTTAACCGCCAATGAAGGACTTCCGACTTCTTCAATCATATCGAGCAAGACTTCCGGCGGCTCAGGACCAGTCTCTATGGCAAGCTTCGCACCGACCTTTTCGCCGTGTTCGCACAACCGTCCAAACGAATCGACGAAACGTGCCCATTTCGGGTTGTCCTTCGAATGCGGCATGATGCCGCAATGGCCCTGCCAAATGCCGCACTCCAAATCCGCCGCATATTCCAACAGACGCTTGCCTTCTTCAATATGCGTGTCCAGATTTTCCGGATTGCCCAAATCCACCTGTCCGCCCCATGCACAAATGGCCGAAATTTCCAGTCCAAGGCCTTTCACAAATTTGACGAGCTCCTTACGACCATTAGCGTCTAAATCATTCGGATTAAATCCCTTGACGCATGCCAGATGAACGCCCTGGCAGCCCTGTTCCGCCGCAAAACGCATTCCGTCGTAGATGTCCATCTTCAAATTGTGGACCATGATCGCGATTTTTACCATAATTTTGCCTCTTGTTGTTATCTGTATTTACTAAAATATCAAATTTGAATTTGCTTTAAGCTTTCAGCTTTAGGCTTTTAGCTCTTTCTCTTGTATTTGCTTTAAGCTTTCAGCTTTAGGCTTTTAGCTCTGCTCCTAAGAGCAGTTCCATCTGGGCGGCAATGCGGTCGATCATCGCGGCATCCGTAATCAGCGGCAGCTTCGTCAAAGCGGCTGGCGGACAATCCGCTTTATATGTCTGCGCGCTGACATCGACGGCGAAACGGCTTCCCATCTCATGGCCGAATGCCGCCGCGGCATCGGCCGTACGGAAGAACAACGTGCCCATCAGGCCATGGCCTTCCGCCTTCACGATCTGCTGCGGATGGCGTTCCGCCAACGCCTTCAGCGCCGCCTCCCAGCGGCTGTTCATCGCCGCGATGTGCGACGCGTTCGCCTCCGCGAACGCCATCGTCACCAGATACGACAACGATGCGATCTCCTCCTGCCCATTCGTCACAAGAGCGCCGAACTGGTTCAGATTGTCCAATTCACTGGTTGTCAAGACTTTGGACGCAGGATATTGTCCGCCAGGGAAGCCTTTTCCAACGGTCACAAAGTCCGGTCGGCTACCGTAGTCACGGAACAAAAACAGCTGCGGCGACCACAGCCCCGTCTGGATTTCATCCACCATGACAGGAATGTCATGCGCGTCGCAAATCGCGTCTGTTCGACGGATGTATTCGTCCGTCAAACGGATGCCGCCGTAGTTCATAAGCACGAGTTCATGGAAGAATCCGGCCACTTTCGTCTTGCCGCTATCGTATTGCGCCACAAGCTTTTCAAACGCGTCAGCGTCATTGATCGGAACAGGAACGACTTTCAACAACCCCGCTGCTTCCATGCCCGCGTACAGTTCATGCCACATGCCACGGAATAACTGCGTGATGACCGTCGTTCCATGGTAGTTCGCCTCCGTTCCGCCGCGCAGATCGCCCATGACGAAAAACACAGGCGTACGTCCATGATATTGCGGCGCAGGGAATTGCGGCTGTAGTTTGTAGAATCTGGCGAGCATCATTTTCAAGGCGGCTTCGCAGGCGAGGCTGCCTGTCTCCAGATTGATGACACGATTCAGCACATGGCGTTCATGGCTGGCGAGCACCGCCGCCAGCCCGTCCGCATCGTCTTTCGCGATTCCGTTCGCCGTGCGAATCAATTCGCGTTCCAATTTCCGCGTGATAAAGCCGCGTGTATTGTTGTGCGTTACATTCGTAATACCAATCTGTTGCGCGATTGCCAGCAGACGGTAGCCCGGAAAGTTCTGTCCGAGCGACGCCTGGTAATGTTCGCTCTTGCCGATGATGGCGAGCCGTCCATCCTCCTGCAAACGATATGGCCCCATGCCCGTCAACGGCGCGGCATTCAGATTCGTATGTGAACCGAAGGCGTCCGTTGGTGCTCCCGTATTGTCGTCTGCAAACGGCTCGCAAATCCGCTCACCGCTCTTCTGCAACAGGTTGCGAACTTTCTCCGCATAGTCCGCAGGCCAGCATTCCACTTTTTCACGCCCTAAAGACTGCAGCGACTTTTCATCTCCCAAGCCCAATGAAGCGGCCGCACGGCATACGGAATCCACATATTCCGCGCCAAGCAAATCAACCAACGATATCGTCAAATTTTCCATGGTTTCATATCCCAAAAAACAATACAACTTTTACCATACCATATATTACATGACTTTTCACCAAAAACAAGCCGCCGCGCCACTTGTTTTCCTGTCTTGACGATGCCATATTATTGAATTGTCGTGTACAACGTTTCAACCAACCCACATTGCGATAGATGAAAACATTATTCCACACACTCGCCACGTTCGTTCTGCTCGCCTCACTGACAGCCTCCGCCGCCCTCCACACCGTTTGGTTTGTGCCAGACTGGCAGGTCAATCTTTCAGGAAAGGACAGCCAAATCACGCCTGTCAATTTCATCGACCGCCTCTCCACACGCCAACGCGAGCCCGAACTCATCACGCTTCTCAAGAAAACATTTTTGGAAGCCGCCATCGAAATACAGGACTGGCCACGAAAAGACACGCCTGAACAAGCCCAGGCGGATGCGGATCAATTCGCTATCGGCTTGGCGGAGAAGATCATACGTCTGACTCCTGAACAACGCGCCACGTTGACGCTCGTCGGCCATTCGCGTGGTGCCAACATCGTCTTCCGCATCATGGGAATCCTCCGCTCGCGCGACGTCCCGCTCGAAATCCGCCAATTCATTCTGCTGGAGCCACTCGTTCCGTTGACGGAGCCCACACTTCCCGCCATCCTCCAAAGCACTATCCTCCCCAGCATCTGTATCTGCGACAAAAACAACTACTTCCGCCAAACATGGCATGAGATGTATCCCGGCCAGAAACTGCTCGGTGACGACAAAAACGACATCTTGACGGACACGTTCATCCAAGCCTTCTTCCTCACCACGCTCAATCCGCAGGCAAAAAACATCATCGACACGGACACGAACTCCCAAAGCCTTCTCAACTATCAATACGCCCTCCTCTACATGCGTTGCCTCCAAATCGAACTCTGGGGGGCCCTCCCGCCATACGATTTCGCCGTTTGGAAGGAAAACCCCAACGCGTTGGTATCCTGTGACTTCCGCCAGCCATCCACCAACTCGTTCAATTGGTGGGAGCCAGTGGATTACCATCCGGACTGGATCCTGCTACAGCACATCACCACAGGCCATTGCAAAATCACAGACGCCCAAGGCAACATGCGTCAAGACAAAAATCAGACGCCGTTGTGGGGCGAATGCCGACAGCTTTCCAGGCAGTTCGACCAACTCACAGCGGACATCATCGATATCGAAAACTACCAGTCTGTCCAACGCCTCAACAGCCACCATTTCTGGGACGTCGTCAAGACGTACGAAGGATGGGAGTTGCAGAAAAACAACATCTTCGGCAATTCGCGCATCGTCAATGCAACCGACAGCCGTTGCATCAAATCTGGCTCCTCCACCACCGTCAACAAGGCGTTTGAAATCGTCTGCCAGCAGGCGGACGCCATCAAGGCGCGCCCCGCCATCGACGTGCTTCGCGCGGAGGGAACGCCCGCCATCCGCGACGCCGTCTGGTGGAAGATCAACAAAGACAACGACTTGAAGCCATATTCCGGTTGGCGGCTAGAAAAGCATGCCGTTTCAGCCTATTGCCGCATCATGGATGACGGCAACCGTATCCGTTACGCCGCAGACGAACCAAACGCGAAGCGTATGTTCGAAACCATCCGCCACAAGCTCCAATCCACGCAATTCAACGCCAGTTTCCCGCGGTGGACGGCTCCGGACGTTATCTGGTATATTCCAGGCTGGAAACGCTGCGATACGAAACTCGCTCCTGAACATGAAGATTTCTTCAAAAAAGCGTTTCCTGGCTCCACCGCACATATCGTCAATTGGAACGGCAACGGCGATTGGTCGGACAGCGTCAAGAATGCGGACGCCTATGTCGCCACACTTACCACGGCCATCGAAGCCATGAAGCCAGAAGACCGCGAACGGCTGACGCTCATCGGCCATTCGCTCGGCGGTCGCATCGTCGCCAAAACGGTCGCTGAACTGCAACGGAAAAACATCCGCTTGCAAAACGCATGTCTCCTCGCCGCGGCCATTCCGTTTGACGATCCAGACGCCGAACTCGCTCTCAAAAGTCAGTCCATGCCAGTCATTTCCGTCTACAATCCCAACGACAAAATGTTGAAATACGCCTATCGCATCGCAGGCGGCGAAAACTCCGTCGCGCTTGGCGCACATTCCACTGGCAAGCCCAACGAATTCCGCGTCTCATGGAACACCATCGAAGACACGCACATACCCACCACGGATATTAATTTGGATATCGTCAAATCCGTCTTCAACCACACCGCCATCTTCTATCTCCAACAACTGAAGAAGATTACAGAATCCCTGCAATAAAAAAATTCATTACTCATTACTCATTACTCATTACTCATTAGCTATGACAAATCCCAATTGGTTCCGCACAAGCTACCGCCGCAATCTTGTCGATATGCACATAGAGGACTGGAATCCGGAATTTCTCTCGCAGTTCGATCCGGATAAATATTATGAAAATCTTGTCCGTGCGCATGTGAAATCGCCTATGATCTATTTGCAGTCGCATGTCGGTCATTGCAATTGGGATACGAAATCAGGCCACCGCCATCAGTCGTTTACGGATTGCACGAAAAAGATGCAACGGCTCTTCGATCTTTGCCATCAAGGCGGCATGGACGTCGTCGCGTATTATTCATTGATTTACAACAACGACGCGTATGTCGCCCATCCGGAATGGCGGTTGCTCGACATCAACGGCCATGGCACGCGTTTCGATACAGGAAAAGGGCAGTATTTCGGTGGTTCGCGTTATGGTCTCTGTTGTCCTAACAACTTGGGATATCGTGATTTCGTACTAAAACAACTGGACGAAATTTTCGATCTTTTCACCCTTGAAGGAATCTTCCTCGACATGCTTTTCTGGACGCGGCCATGCTACTGCGATGCCTGCAAGGCTCGTTGGAAAGCGGAGCATGGCGGCGACATTCCGACCATCATCAACTGGAACGATCCTACATGGCGCGCCTTCCAGGCCAAACGCGAAGAATGGATGCAGGATTTCGCGATGATGGTCACGAACAAAATCAAATCGCGTAATCCAAACTGCTCCGTCGAGCATCAGTTCTCCACGATGATGCACGGCTGGCGGCAAGGCGTCAACCAAAACATCTCCATCGCGTCCGACTACTGCGGCGGCGATTTCTACGGCGGTGCGCCGCAGCATTCCGTCGCATGCAAATTGTACTACAACATGACCGCCAATCAGCCGTTCGAATACATGACCTCCCGTTGCTATCCGGGCCTCCGTGAACATACGACGACCAAAACGGAAGACATGCTCCGCCTCTCCGTCATGTCCACGCTCGCCCACCATGGAGCCGCGTTGCTCATCGATGCAATTGATCCTAAAGGCACTTTGGATTCAAGGCTTTACGATACATACGGAAAAATCTATGCGGATGCGGAAAAGCTCGAACCGTATATGGAAGGCAAGCTTGTGCAAGACGTGCAAGTCCTCTTCAATCTTGAAGGGAAATACAATCCAGACGTCAACAACGTGGCCGTCGGAACGCCTCGCGCCGCAGACGATTCCAGCCCGCACACCAACGCCGTCATGGGAGCCTGCCGTTCCCTTCAACAGATGCACATCCCCTTCGGTGTCTTCTCCAACTGGAAGCCAGAAAAGGCCGAAGGAGCAAAAGTCATCGTGCTTGCGGACGCATACGACCTGCCGCAGAATGCCGTCGAATATGTTGAAAAATTCGTTTCCGACGGTGGTAGCCTCTACATGAGCGGTCGTGTGAATCCAGAACTCGTCCAAAAACTCACAGGCATCCGTCTGGACGGTGCCTTCCAGGCCCCCATGACCTACATGGCCCCTACGGCGGATGGACAGCCGCTCTTTACCGATCACAATCGCGATTATCCATTCGCCGTGACATGCGGCCTTCAGAAGATGGTCATGCCCAACAACTTCCATGGTACCGTTCTCGCCACGACCGTCCTTCCATACGATCCACCCGCACAAAACGGCGAACTCCATCCGGATCCAAGCGACGGTTTCGACTACACCGCACCGAACGCTCGCTTCGCCTCCATCCATTCCAATCCGCCCGGTCGTTTCACCGACATACCATCCTTAATCAAAACGACTTACGGTCAAGGAACGGTCGTCTATTCGGCCGCCGCATTCGAAATGTTGGACCGCCCCGCCACAGCACCGCTCTTCGCGAACATCATGTCGCTGTTGATTGGAACGCGGCAATGGTCGTTTGCCTCCAACGCCCCGCAGCAAGTGGAAATCATTGAATTCGAGGCTTCTGAAAAGAACCGCCGTTACATCAATCTCATCAACTCGCAGGATTCCTTCCAGATTCCCGCCATTTGCGACTTCGACGTTTCCGTAAAACTGGATGCCGCACCGTCTCAGATTCTCTCCCTGCCCGACGAGACGCCCCTCCCATTCATCTATGAAAACGGTTACGCCACATTCCATGTGGCCAAACTGCCAATCTGCAATTTCTATGCTGTAGAAATATAGTGCTAAGGCCTTGCATTCTAGGATTCTAGGATTCTAGGATTCTAGAGCCTCTAGAGCCTCTAGCGCTTCTAGATTTTCTAGAGCCTCTAGCGCTTCTAGATTTTCTAGCGCTTCTAGATTTTCTAGAGCCTCTAGCGCTTCTAGATTTTCTAGAACTTCTAGCGCTTCTAGAATTTCTAGTCTTCCATCACGGTGTTTCCACCTGCGCCACAATCTGTTCAATCAAATCCACGGCTTTCAGTTTTCGCGCTTCCGCTTCAAAGCTCGGCATGATGCGATGCGCCAAAACATCAACGGTGCATCGCCGCACATCCTCCGGCAGAACATAGTCGCGACCGTTTATCGCGGCTCGTGCTTTCGCACACGCCAATAATCCAAGACTCGCACGCGGCGAAGCACCGACATCAATTAACTCTTTCGTCGAATCCACACCATTTTCAGGCCGCGTCGCCGCGATGATATCCAGAATATAGCCTTTGATCCGTGCATCCACATGGATGCCATCCAAAGCCTTGCGCCATTGTTTTAAATCTTCCAGCGTAACGACTTCCGATATATTCAAGTTCGGTTCGGATTCACCCATACGGTCCAGAATGGCGGCTTCTTCGTCACGATTTGGATACTTCAATCGTACACAAAGAAGAAAACGGTCTTTCTGTGCTTCTGGCAACGGATATGTGCCGCCTTGTTCAATCGGATTCTGCGTCGCCACAACAAAAAACGGATCCGGCAGAACAATCGTTTTGCCGCCGATGCTGACCTGTCGTTCCTGCATGGCCTCCAAAAGGGCGCTTTGCACTTTTGCAGGAGCACGGTTGATTTCATCCGCCAACACTAGATTCGCATTCAACGGGCCAAGCCTCACTTCGTATTGATTCATTTCAGGGCGGTATGTCTGCACGCCTGTGATGTCGCCCGGAAGCAAATCCGGCGTGAACTGGATGCGAGAGAAACTACCGCCGATGGCCTGTGCCAACGTCTTGACAGCCAACGTCTTGCCCAAGCCTGGAAGCCCTTCCAGCAACACATGGCCGCCGGCAAGCAGTCCGCAAAGCAATCCATCGACCATTTCCGTCTGGCCGACCAACACCTTGCCAAGCTCGTCTCTCAATTGTTGAAGCTTCTCAAACATCCTTTATTCTTTACTAACCACTAACCACTAATCACTAACCACTAACCACTTAAGCTTTCGGCTTTGAGCTTTCAGCTTTTTTGGCTTCTTCTTCCGCCTTGCTTGTTTCGCGCATTTGCTTCAGCCATGCCCGCATTGAATTCCACTGGTCGCGAACAGCGTTCCACGTCTTTTTCGGCCCGCAGATACAGATGTGGATGATCAGCAAGCAGAGACAGACGCCCGCAGCAAGACCACCTTCCGCCCATCGTGCGGAAGCGACATCCGCCAACCGTGAAATCTCCGCTTCCGAAATCTCCTTCGCGCCGCTCTTAAAAACTGACGCATCTGTGCCGTCCCCCATGAATGCAAGATTCAAACTTGCCAGCATGCCTTGCAAAAACACGATCGCCGGCAGCAACCGCCACCAGACACCGCCTTTCAGCCAATGTGCACAGATACAGCCCATCGGAATCGTGAAAATCAATCCCCAAACGCTGATGGAACTCATTCCGATGCAGGAGATTCCGCCCATCGTCAAGGCTAATGGCATGATCGGCGTCAGCAACGGTTTGAACTGTCCGAGAGCCACCAACGACAAGGCGGTGCCCAGACAGATGGCCAGCCAGATGCCCGCATAACGCCATCCGCTTGTCTTCGTCTCTTTCGTCTCTTCCGCCAGCTGCGGTTCTGTATTCTGCGGTTGTTCCTGTTTGTTTTCTTCTGTCATCAATCGTCTCTAGTTGTTTTTACGTTCAATGCAACCTTCTCCATTATATAAAATGACGCATTTTTCGCCACTTGCCATTTTTCCGCATTGATTTTCATGCATTTTATCAAAGAAAAACAATTGATTTTACCAATTTCCCGTCTATAATTGTATAGTATAGAGATTTTACCCATCATTCAATGAGCCTTAACGCAGGAGAAACATGATGAAACACAAACTCATCGTCTGCGCCATTTTATCCGTCGTCTGCATCCTCCATGCCGCCGATCCACTACTGGGCGATCTCGGTCTGGATAGCGATGTCTCCAAGGAGGAGAAATCCTACACATGCGTCGCAGCGCCACCGCCCGCTCCGCCTGCACAACATTCGTCAGCGGAAGGACTTCCGCCGCTTCCGTTGCCAGTCGTTCCGTTGCGCCGCACTGAAAAGAAGAATCCGCCACGGCCGCCCGTGCTCATCGCCAAAGTCTCCACGCAGGATCGCAACGACTGGGCGACCAATCCGACGGATGCCCAGAACCTCCTCAAATGGATGGCCAAAAATCTCAACGTCAACTTCTCGGACATGGTCCTGCCGGACAATCAGATTCCGTCCGATCCGAAGACCGTTCCGATTCTCTATCGTACTGGCCATGATGCCTTTACCTTCACGCCACAGCAGAAACAGAACCTCCGCCACTATCTCTTCAACGGCGGCACGCTCATTCTTGAATCCTGCTGCGGCCGCCGTGCCTTCGCGGAATCCGCCCTCCGCGAAATCCGCGATCTCATTCCCGAACGGCCACCGTACAGGCTCTCCAACGACCATCCGCTCTTCAAATCCTATTTCGACATCAAATCCATCAAATACCGCCCCTACGCCTTGAAGGCCGGAGCGAAGGACGACCGCGCGGACATCATCGGCGTCGATGTCGGCTGCCGTACCGCCGTTTTCGTCTTCCGTTGGGATGTCTCCTGCGGATGGGATGATCAGCCTGACACCCTCCGCCACCGTTGCCTCGGCTACAGCATCGAAACATCTAAGCAACTTGGCGCCAACCTGTTGGCCTATATTTCGTCCGAACGTTCCACCGCCCTCCCGCTCTCGCAGGCCCTCGAATTCGCGGATGCCGACAAAACGTCCAATGACAAATTCCGCATCGCGCAAGTCAAATATTCCGGTCTGTGGAAGTGCCGCGAGGCCGGTTTGTCCATGTTGCTCAACAACTTCCATGAACAGACCAAAGTTCCTGTCCTCTTCGAACGAGAAGAAGTCGCATTGACCTCTCCGCATCTTTTCGATCTGCCGTTCGTCTATATGACGGGCCATCAGGACTTCCAGCTGACGGATGCCGAACGCGAAGGTCTTGCGAAATACATCCGCCAAGGCGGTGTCGTTTTCGCGGAAAGCTGCTGCGGCCGCGACACATTCGCCAAAGCCTTCCGTCGTGAAATCGCCCGCGCCCTAGACGGTGCCAAGCTGGAGCGCATTCCGGCCAATCATCCTATCTTCGCCTATCCGAACATCATCAAGGATGTGCAGCCGCTGCCCGCCCTGGCGGAGAAGCTTCAGGCGAAAACACGCATCCAGCCTGAGCTCTACGGTCTGTCCATCGACGGCCATCTGGGCGTCGTCTTCTCCCCGCGCGGTCTCGCCTGCGGTTGGGAGCTCGCCCAATGCCCCTACTGCTGCGGCATCCATTCGAAGGATGCTCTTGCCCTTGGCATCAACATTCTCGCCGCCAGCCTCCTGCAATGAAATACGTTCCGCCCACCGTCTCATTCTGGAAATACGATCTCGGCGGCGGATGGGAGGCGTGGGCCGGTAAGACGGCTGAAGACAACGACTTGCTCTCCTTGCGAGTCGCCGCGCAGGAGGACTTCTGGTTTCACATCTGCGGAATGCCCGGAAGCCATGTCCTCCTGAAGGCCGTCTCCGACGACGCAGGCGAACCGACGCGCGAGTTGCGTGAAAAAGCCGCCGCCATCGCCGCCTATCACAGCAAAGCGCACAATGCGGGCAACGTCGCCGTGTCCTGCACAAAGGCCAAATTCGTCAGCAAGCCGAAAGGCGCCCATGCGGGGCTCGTCGAAATCCGCCAAGAGACCAATTTGAAAGTTAAACCATCCATTCCAAGCCCCCCAACGGAAGGGAAACTTACTCTCTAAAAAATGTCCCATTCGTCCCATTTGTCCCTTTAAATCATGCGTGTAAAGAATCTCGCCGAACTTGAAAAAATACTGGCCCGTAAACGGACGCTGACCACCAAGACCGAATCCGTCGTGCCCGCTCCGGAGAAAATCGAAGTGCCGCAACTGCGCATCATCGGGCTGGACGTGGCGCTACGCTGTACGGGTTGGGGCATCATCGACGCACGTAGCCACAACAAGCAGGCCGCCGTTGATTGCGGCGTCATCAAGACGGATTCAAAAGAAGCCGTATCGGAATGTCTGCGGCGTCTTGCCGGCGGCGTTCGCGAACTCGTCGAATTGTACAAGCCCGACATCGCCGCCATGGAAGGCGGCTTTTTCTGCCGCAACGTCCGCACAGCTGTCGTCCTTGGCGCGGCCCGCGGCGTTGTCATTGCGACACTTGCGGAGAAGAAGATTCCCGTCCATGAATATGCCCCGCGCAAAATCAAACAGGCCATCTGCGGATTCGGCAACGCCTCCAAACAGCAGGTTGCCCTGCTCGTCTCCCAAATGCTCAACATCCAGACAGACAAGATGGCGTTCGACTCGACCGATGCCCTCGCCATGGCGTTGACTCACGCCCAACTGCTCACCATCGCGCAAGGCATTGGCATTCCCGATCCTATTTAAGTGGTCGGGAGGGCTGCGCTCCTGCGCGGCCGGTGGTCAGTGGTTAGTGAAGAATCATTAATCATTAATCATTAATCATTATACTATTATGCGCAAGCAAATCTCCAAAACCAATCAGCCGCTCATCGCCGAACCGCCCCATGACCATGATTGTTGGAACCTCCGTTGCGGCGGCCGTGGCATCTGCTCATCCTGCCGCGTCACCCTCCTGCAAGGCGTGTTCAACGTCGCAGGAAAAACGGTGGACGTCCGCCTAGGCATGCCATTGCAGGCCAACGCCTGCCAGACGACATTGCTGAGTGACACAGGCCTCATCGACATTCCGGAATCCGCCGTGCTCGCACATGGCGGAAACATCGCAAATGAATGGCAGGCCGCCCCGCTTCCGGCCAACGGCCGCCCCGTCGCCGCCGTCGATTTGGGAACGACGACCGTCGTCGCCGTCCGCATTGAAAACGGCCTCGTCGTCCGTACAGCCTCAGCCTTCAATCTGCAAGGCCAATATGGCGACAACGTCATCTCCCGTATCACGCATAGCGGTTCACCGGAAGGACTTGCGCAATTGCAGAAGGCTGCCGCGAAGACCATTGATTCGCTCTTCGCACAATGGCCGGACAACGCGGACATACAAGAGCTCGGTCTTGCGGGAAACACGACGATGACCTGTCTGCTGTGGGGCATCGACTGCACATCCATCGGCGTTTCGCCCTTCACGCCGCCGCTTCGTGTCTTTCCCGTCAAAACCGCTTCTGAATTAGGCATTTCCGCCCTTCCGACCGACACGCCCGTCCATGCCATGCCGTCCATCAGCGCATACGTCGGCGGCGATTTGACGGCGGGGCTTCATGAGACGGAACTACAACCGGGCGAGGCACTTGTCGATATCGGCACGAACTGCGAAATCATTCTCCGCACGGCTTCTGGCGAACACGTTTGCACGGCGGCGGCCGCAGGCCCCGCCTTCGAAGGCGCAGGCATCGCATGTGGCCGCCGCGCCGTTCCAGGAGCTATCGACCACATCCTTCCAGGCTGGAAATACACGACCATCGGAAATGATTCGCCCAACGGACTTTGTGGCTCCGCCATGCTCGATTTCATGGCCGTCGGCAACCAAGAAGGATGGCTATCGAGTTTCGGACGGCTGGAAAAAGACGAAATCAGCGACCGCATCCGCGAAATCGACGGAATCACGGCAGCCGAAATCGCACCGAACGTCACGCTGACGGAAAAAGATCTGGAACAGCTTCTGAAAGCAAAAGCCGCCGTTTTCGCGGGCATCCAGTCGCTTTTGGAATCACAGAACATGTCATTCAGTGATTTGAAGAAGCTTCATCTGGCGGGCGGCTTCGCAAAATACATGGATTTGAAGAGCGCCGTCGCCATCGGCATGCTGCCGGACGTACCGTTCAACATTGTCGGAAATACTTCTCTGGCAGGTGCTTCCCGCCTCGCCGCCGCGCCGTCGATGATGGACGAATTCATCCGCCTCAGCGATCTGCCGCGCGAAATTCCGCTCAACGACATCTCGTCCTTCGAAGACAATTATATTGATGCGCTCATGTTGCCGTGATTGCGAATCTTGTAACTAGCCACTAACCACTAACCACTAATCACTCTTCTTATCAGCGCATATGTGGCAACGCGCGCAATTCAGTTCGGGCGGCATATAAGTCGTCCCTTCACGCTCCGCCTTGCGGATCTTGTGGTGGTTGTTGATGGCCAAAAAGACCGCCAAAACGATGAACGCGCCCGCAGGGAATTTGAACAGCAAGAACGACGGCCAGCCCGGAACGACTTCATATTCAAAGAACGTCCCGCCCGACAAAAATTCGCGCACGCCGCCCAGCATCATCAATGCCAGCGTGAAGCCAAGCCCCATGCCGACGCCGTCCAGAAGCGATGAAAATGGTCCGTTCTTCGAGGCGAATGCCTCCGCGCGGCCCAACACGATACAGTTCACGACAATCAGTGGAATATAAATGCCCAACGTCTTGTTCAATTCCGCCGGAGCGTAGGCGTTCATCAGCATTTCCACGATTGTCACGAAAACAGCAATGATGACGATATAGCACGGAATGCGCACTTTCGACGGTATCGCTTTGCGCACCAACGAGATGGCCAGATTGCTACCAACCAAAACGCACGTCGTCGCGATGCCCATGCCCAACGCGTTTTTCGCGCTGCTGGAAACGGCCAGCGTGGGGCACATGCCCAGCATCAGTACCAACACGGGATTCTCTTTCCAAAGTCCCTTTACCAATTCTTTCATCATTGACATATTTATCTAAGTGGTTAGTGGTTAGCTGCTTCGCAGAGCTAAAAGCTTAAAGCGAAATGCAGGCGGCCTGTTGTCTCATGTCTTATCGTCTAACGTCTATTGCTCACGTCGCATGTCTCATGTCTCGCGTCAAACTGCGTAATGGCAACGCCATTGCGCCCTCCTGTCAGTAACGAATCATAAATTGTTAATTGTTAATTGTTAATTGTTAATTGTTAATTGTTAATTGTTAATTCGCTTTGTATTTTTCATATGCCCGGCATGCTTTGTTCACGGCGTTGTGGACGGCCGTGCTGCTGTACGTCGCTCCACTGACGCCATCGACGGCATTGAACGGCTTCGCCTCTTTGCCACGATACT
>JAEEGH010013246.1_pt1 | contig 18326 bp, 13 predicted proteins | sample 9134181 | NCBI WGS metagenome assembly JAEEGH01 (sample SAMN16246544, study PRJNA631951) | gut metagenome | biome: gut microbiome; feature: rumen; material: DP-attached | host: Bos | place: Iran: Karaj | collected 2018-10 | reverse complement strand
ATGATCAGGACCTTTTGCTTCGCCAATGTTTTAAGGGTAATGACTTTGCCTTCTTTCTTCGGCTTTTTTCCCATATTTGAGCCCTTTCATTTTTCTTATAACGAAACCATTCCCCCTCTGACATTAGAGCCGCCAGAGGGGGACATGGCTCATTGTTTCAAAAAACTACCAGATTGATCAATCAGCAGCAGCTGCTGCAACTCTGTTGTCGAGTTCTTCCTGCATCTGAGTCAGGAAGTCTTCCGGCTGGCATGCACTGTAAGCAGCCATGTAGTTGTTCCATTCGGACTCGAAATCGGAAGCCATAACAACCTTGGGCAGCCATTCATGCTTGCATTCACCCATCTTGGTCCAGGCAACACCGCCGGCCGTAGAGGTGTCAAGGTTGTTGGAGTATGACCACATCGGGAACCACGGATGTGTCTCATTTACATCTTCCTTCACGGAACCGATGAGATCCGGATAGTTCTTTGCGCCATAAGCATTGAAGACCTCTTTCATGGGCTCTGCAAGTCCGTCGAAGAATTCGGACGGCTGTTCTTCAGGCAGGTTCGCGTTGATACCGTCATCGCTGGTGCCGCCGTACTGAGGCAGATAGCTGTAGAAGCAGAGGTGATTTGCACGGTAGGTCGGGTTCGCGATGTTGGCGCGGATCTCAGGAGTACGATAGAAGAGGCCATTGTCGTCTACGAGATAGTCAACACCTTCCACACCCCAGAACCGGAGGTTGTGGATATCCTGATCCAGCATAGCATTCAGGAAGGAGAATGCAAGATCCGGGTCAGAGCAAGCTGTAGTAACAGCAATACCGGAAGCGATATTTAAGGTATCGCCATAAGTATGCCAACGGTTCTCCATGCCTTCATCGATGGTAAGGCCGAGCGGTACATAGTTGCAGCCCAGCTCTTCCAGACCGGTGTCTCTCAGGGAGTTGTTGATATCCTGGAAATCCCAGTACTGATCGCACATACCGAGCACGTTGCCGTTCGAAAGCTTCTGGATATAATCATCATACTTCTGGGTTCCGAAGTCTTTGTCCACGATACCCTTCTGATATTCCTCATTCAGCTTCTGGAAGTATTTCTTAGCTGTCGGAGTTGTGTTGTAGTCAACGATCGTCGGGGTTCCTGAACTGGTATCTACGATAACAGAACCATCGTTCGGATATCCATCGAGGAACTGCGGTGCATTTTCAATACAGAAGTAACGCCAGTCATCGCAGAGGCAGGTGTAGGGGATGATATCCATCTCATTGCCGTTTGCATCCTGGGTCTTCGGATTAGCTTCTGCGTAACGCTCCAGAAGGTCGAAGTACTGATCCAGTGTCTTGATCTCCGGATAGTTATCCCATGCAAGAACTCTTGCCTGGATCCAGAACGCTTCGTCGTTATGAGCGGTACCGGTGGGTTCGCCCTTGGTGTTCTGGAACACGTTGCACCAATAGATGTGACCGTCGTCCTGACGGAACTGATCCCATTCAGACGGTTTGTAGTAATTGGTAAGGTTCGGATATTTGCCGCTCTCGAGATATTCATCCCACGGAACGAGCACGCCTTCATCATAAAGATCCAGGCTGCCGTCACCACCGTCGATCAGATCCGGATATGTGCCGGAAGCGATGATGGAACCAATGGCCTCGGAAACGGTCTGGCCGGTCAGCCAGGTCTCTTTCAGGCGAACGCCGGTCTTCTCAGCGATCATGTCCTGAATGTCGTTCGAGCCGTTGTTGATCTCCGTGCCGGGCATGCCGCCGAAGAATGTGAATTCTACGACATCACCGGAGGGAGCTGCAGCTTCCTCAGCAGCGTCCGCTGCGGGAGCTTCTTCAGCAGCGCCTGCATCCGCGGCACCTGCATCAGCCGTCGCGGCACTGTTGTCTGTTGTTGCTGCTGCGCCGGAATTGTCAGCTGCCGGAGCCGCTGCGTTGTTGTTCTGAGCACCGCAGCCTGCAAGGCAAGTAACCGCCAGCATTGAGGTCATTCCCAAAGCAGCAAGTTTTGTTACAATCTTGTTCTTCATAACGTCTCCTTTCATATGAAAAAATGATAAGTTCATTATAGGGCAGGAGATAAAACTTATCCCCCGACAAAGTATAGATGAACAGGAGAAAAATTATGATTGTTTTGTCCCCCTTCGATATTGGGACGGAGTGCAGCCCATCCGTTCAATGAATTTCTGCACAAAGTAGTCGCTGTCCTTATAGCCCACTTCTTCAGCAATACTGATGATCTTGCGGTCTGTGGAAAGGAGCATCCGCGCCGCCTCCTTGATCCTATAGTCCGTAAGATAATCCTTGAAGGAGACCCCGTACTGCTTTTTGAACATCTGCCCCAGGTAGGCGTTGTTGATGAAAAATTTCCGGCTCAACTCCCGCAGGCTGATGTTTTCGGCATAATGTTCCTTAATTTCCCGCTCCACTGCCTTCAGCACGCCGTTTCCGGTCCGCTGACGAAGCTGCGAGATATAATCGGCATACTCTAGGAGGAAGCTGGCCATGTAGTTCTGGTTCCCAGTCTTTACGCTCTCTTCAAAGGAGCTCTCGCTGATGAAGCGCATGATCTCTTCATGGTTGATCTCATCATCCTGTTCCGAGGCAAGGCGGATCAGCTGGAACAGCAGGTAGGAAACATTGAAATCCATGGTTTCCTCCGTAAACTCCCGTTCCTTCCCCTCCTGCCAGAAATCGTGGACGGCTTCGGTGATCTCCGTCTGGTCCCCGACCTCAACGGCGCGGATCAGGCGGTCCAGCACCTCGCTCAGGATGATCTTCTGCAGTGCCTTGGAATCAAAGGTTCCGATCAGCTTTGAAATTAAGTTGGTGTGCCCGGAAGCTTTTTCCAGCTCCGCCAGCCGCTTTTCATCCTCGTTCCTCTGCTGTTCCTTCTCCCTGATCTTCCGCAGGATCCCGACCAGCTCCGCGGCGTCTACAGGCTTCAAGAGGTAATCCAGGCATCCCATGTGGATCGCCTGTTTCACGTAATCAAACTCATCATATCCGCTCATTATAATAAAGAAAGCATCGGACAGCTCCCTTGTCTTCACCTGGTTCAAAAGCTCCAGCCCGTTGCATTCTGGCATGCGGATATCCGTCAGGATCAGGTCCACGGGATTTTTCTCCAGAAATTTAAGAGCCTCAACCCCGTTTTCGACGCACCCGGCGATCTCAAAGCCTTCTTTTTCCCAGTCCACAAGGATCTTTAACCCCTGCGTGATGACCGGTTCATCATCTACGAGCAATACCTTCATAATACAAGCTCCTTATTTGTTTTCCCCACAGGGATCCCGATACGGATGATGGTTCCGAGACCCACCTCCGAATCGATCTCGATCTCCGCCTCTCCATGCGTCACCATTTTAAGCCGCAGGAACGCGTTCATGATCCCGATGTGCTTTTTTTCGCGAAGCTGGTCGATACTGACATTCTCCACCTGCCTCATCATCTCGGCGAGCTTCTCCTCATCCATCCCCATGCCGGTATCTTCTACTTCAATATGAAGCATCTCCTTTTCCTGATACACGCGGACAAAAATGAAGCCCTTCGCGGCCTTTTTCTCGATCGCATGCTCGCAGGCGTTTTCCACGAAGGTCACGATCGTAAGCTTCGGGATCAGGAAATCTCCGCAGTTATCTTCCACCGAAACACGGTAGGTCAGGCGTTCCCCGAACCGGTATTTCTGCAGGTTCAGATAGGCGTCCACGAATTCCATTTCCTTATTCACGGGGATCTCGTCGTCGCCCCAGTTCACGTAGGTGCGCTCCATAACCGCGAGCCGCCCCACCATCTCGGCGGTCTCCTTTTCCCCTTTCAGGAGGCTGTGCATGCGGATGCTTTCCAGCACATTAAATAAGAAGTGAGGGTTGATCTGGCTGTGAAGTGCCAGAAGCTCCGCATTCTGTTTGGCGATGTCCATCTCCTGCGCCTGCATCTTGCCCTTATACACGGTATTCACCAGCTCATTCATGTGATCCGCCATCACGTTATAATTATCGATCAGCGACGCGATCTCGTCATTCCCACCAATGTCCTCAATAGGCTGCAGCATCCCGTCCCGCACGATGCCAAACGACCCTTCCATATGCCGGATCCTGTCAACCATGGAGCTGTTGAGCAAAAAGGTCATCAGCGCCAGCATCGCGAAGTTGAGGATCATCATGATCAAAATGATGACGGCGTTCTGAGAAAGGGCGGCTCCTGCCCCGCTCTCTCCGGGCAAAACATACATGGTAAGGCGGTGCCCGTACAGCGCGAAATCCTGATGAAATACGTCGTCGTTAAAGACCGGCGCCGTCTCGAAGGGTTCGGTCTCCCCGAGATTGTTCCGATTGGTAAAGATCAGCCGGCTTTCGTCACAGACATAGACCTGGTCCTGAATATCCAGATTTCGCAGAACATCTTCAAAATCACTGAAATCCAGCTCCAGGCACAGGGCCTTTCTGCAGCCGTTATACGCGCCCCGGCTCAGGCGGGCCAAAATGAGGATCCTGCGTTTTTTATCCAGGATCCCGCCGTTTCCCCTGTCGTAGTCAAAGACCAGCTTTTTGCTCTCTTTCCCCCGGTACAGCTCTCTGAACCACCGTTCCTCTTCCACCATCTCCATCCGGTAATACCCGGACCCGTTCAGGATGGTCGGATTGTCCGCATAGATATTGACCTTCGCGCCTCCGATGCCCATGTTCGCGTCGAAAAGAAGCCCCTTTTGCATCTCATACCAGCTTTCGTAATAATCGTAAGGCCCCTCATAACGCGTGTTCAAAAAATCCACCATCATCTTGCTTTTTATGATGTTATCCGCGATCGTGGCCGGGTATTCGAGATGCTTTTCAAAAGCGTACTCTTCCGCATATGCCGTCTCCCTGAGCTCCGCTTCCATATCATCTTCCTTGCCCTTGTACACGATCACCAGAATGATCACGTCCATCAGGACCACGGGGACCACGATACAGAGCACAAAAAGCAGACGGATCTTTTCCTTGAACCGCAGCTTGCTCAGATAGGTTTTTATTTTTCGATCTATGCTTCTAAAAGGATTCATCGTTTAATGCAAAAATTCGATGCTCTTTAAATACCCCTGCCCGGTTCCGCGGAAGGTGAGGTAGAGATCCTGCTCTCCGTCCGGGAAATCGAGCTTCGTTTCATACGAGGTCCAGATATTGTCTCCGACCACCGCGATCTTCCCCAGCGCATCGCCATCCCATGCGTTTTTGATCAGGAAATCCCCGTTGATATAGCCTCTGGTCCTGATCCTGAATCCGGTCACGCCTTCGCAAAGGAAAGTGCGGTAACCCACGGTCACGTTGTCACGGATATAGCCGATATACGGTGTGACATAGTCCCCGTCCGCGCCGTCCTGCATGACTCTCGGCGCTCCGTCGTCTCCGATGTAGGTGTCGTGTTTTTCGTTAAAGATATGGCAGACGATGTAAGACGGATACTCTCCCTGATCGGAAAGCGGCCCCTTATTCAACCCGCAGGAACTCAGGCGGACCTGCGGAATATGTCCGTTTTCATCAAAGGTGATCTTTTCGGCGCAGGCCTGTCTCGAGTACCAGGTCCCGTTGGTGTGCCTGTGGTAGAAAATGTACCAGTCATCGCCGACCTTCTCGAAGCCGCCGTGGTTATTCGCACCATACGCCATGGAAAGCGCAGCGTCCTTATATCCCCCGATCCCGATATCGGTATTGCTGATGATGACGCCGCCGTAGCGATAAGGCCCGCCGGGCTGGTCCGACGTCGCATAACAGAGTTCATGCATCACTTCGGAGGAATATACAAAATAGTATTTCCCGTCCTTCTTCCGGATCGAAGGCGCCTCAAAGAAAGCGTGGCCCTCATATTCCGTCCCCTTCGCGTACGCATCCCCGGGCATGATGATCTTTGGGCCCTTCTTCACAGTCAGCATATCCTTATCCAATATCGTAAACATCGCGCCGTGCCGCGACTCGTCCTGATGCCCCGCAAAGCCGGTGTAAAGATAGACTTCCCCGTTCTCCGTCAGCACGCCGGGATCAAACTGCGGCTCATCGCCCTCCTTTTGCCCGAGAAGCGTGCCGTCGGGATAACGGACATAATCCAAAAACTCATATTTTCCCGCAGGCGTGTCGCACACAGCCACGGAAACATAGTTCACCTTGTCCAGCACATAGTAAAGATAATATCTTCCGTCGCACCCCTTCGTCACGTCCGGCGCGTACAACGCCATATGGCCGTCCGGGTTCACCGGATCGTCGGTATTGCGGTAGATCACGCCTTCATAACGCCAATCCGTCAGATCGTTTTCCGACGCGGAATAACACACATAATCATTCAGACAGAAGGTCTGCCCGCCATACCGGTCATGGGAACCGTAAACATATACCCTGCCGTCAAAGACATGCGGCTCGCCGTCCGGAACGTATTCATGGCCGGGAAGATACGGATTCACGGCCTGGCGGGGCCGGCAGGTTTCCATGGAAGCGCGCGGCCCGTTGCTCTCAAAGTTCATTTCGAAACGGTCATCAAGAAGATACGGGCGCCATGCACACTGCGCCGCTCCGTCCACGTCCGCGCAGTTCGGATCTCCGGTCTTCACAAAGGCCGCAATGTAATTACACATCTGCCGCGCCAGATCATAATGCCTTCCCATAAACGGCCGGCGGCAGCTCATCAGGCTTTCGAAGAAGAACCATAAGTCCACGGAATGGAAGGTACCGGGGTGATCGTCGCCGGGGATATCCGGATTGAAACGATAATAATAGAGCTTTACATCCCCGCGTTTTTCGAGCGCGTCTCGGAATACGCCCTTTACGGAACGCTCCACCACATTCGACCCGTTCACTCTGAATTCATCTTCCGTATTTCCGCTGATCATGGGCACCTGCGCGCAGTCCCCGTTGACAAAGCGTTCCAGCGGATCGCCCTTACAGAAATGCCCGTCGATGATCCCGGCGAAAAAGGGATGGTCCTCCCGGTATTTTGCATACTTTTCCCGGATAAAGAGAGGATCCAGCTCCCGCGCCTCTTCCAGCGTCTTCACGCCCAGATAAGCAAAGAAATCCGCGCCTCTCCTCTCCGCCTCGGAGAGCACCGGGGGCTTAAAAAGATCATCTGCCTCTTCCAGCTCCGAAAACCGGATAATGCCGCTGTACACCACGGCTCCGTTGATCATTTCCTTATTTTCATCGCAGACGAGCTGGTTCATCACGCTGTTTCCACCCGCAGACTGGCCTGCGATCGTGATCTTCTTCGGATCTCCGCCAAATCCGGCGATATTCCGATACACCCAGCGAAGGCCCGCCTGCTGGTCAAGGTAACCGAAATTCCCGGGCGCATCGGGATTTTCTTTCGTGATCTCCTCATGGGAAAGGAAGCCGAATACGCCAAGCCGGTAATTGACGCTGACCACGATCACGCCCCTTGCCGCCAGCCGCTCCCCGTCAAATTCCATCTCCGCGGGATACCCCCACTGAAAACCGCCGCCGAAGAACCAGACCAGAACGGGCAGCTTCTCATCCGGCTCCTTAGCCGGCGTCCAAACATTCAAATAAAGGCAGTCCTCTCCCATCGGGATATCCGGATCCACATGCCATTCGCGGCAGTAAATATCGTCCCCGAGCCCCGGCGTGTCCTGCACAGAGATCGGTCCGAAGCGGCAGGCGTCCAAAACGCCTTCCCAGTTATCACAGGGCTCGGGCGCTCTCCACCGGTTCTTCCCTACCGGCGGTTTTGCAAACGGGATCCCCTTATATACCGTGATCCTGGCATCCTTTCCCTGAAGTCCTCTAACCATTCCGTTTTCTGTTTTCGCAAGGCGTTTCATCAGCGTTTTCTCCCTCCATGATCAGTTGATGAATGTTTTTCTTCCATATTATATATCCTCAAACTCCGTGCCGCAAGCGTCACCCTGCTCAATCGAAAAGGGGGGCTCCCCCTCCAACTCGCACGCGGACGGCGATCGGCGTAAGCCGAAATATTGCCTTGCGCCGTCCTGTACATAAAAAAACTCCGTATCGGAACGTTTTATCGATCCGATACGGAGCGCCCTTTAATCCTTATTATCCCTTATAATCCACCTGCGCGCCAAGCATGCGTTCCGCGTCCGTCATCACGCGGGCGTTGGCGTCATCATAAGAGTAAGCGCGGACCTTGTCAAAAAGCTCATCCCAGGATTTTGCTTCAAACGTGACATATTCCTTGTCATCGATCTTTTCGCCGTCCGATTCCTCTTCGCCTTTCGTTTTTTCGGCCTTATTCTCCCGGACCTTTTCGATCTGCTCGTCGCGGAGATCCTTTTCGGCTTTCTTTTTCTCCTGCGCGCGTTCCTTCACCTTTTCGGCCGCCTTCTTTTCAATGCGCTTTTTCTGCATATCCAGAGACTTCTCCACCGTGGCGAAAAAGCTTTCGTTGCCGTCGGAATCCACGCTCATGCCGAAATTCTTTACGTTGGCGCCGGTGCTCATCAGGCTGTTCTTCGCTTCGCTCAGCTTCGTCTGCGACATCGCGATGATCCCCTCGTATTTCTTCTGATAGGATTCATCCTCCGCCATGCGCTCGAGCTTTTCGTCATCGATCAGGACCACCATCTTGTTGGCGTTCCCGTAGGCTGCCGCGTTCTGCTGCACCTTGCCCTTCATGTCCTTGCTGACCGCGATGAACTCAACATTATGATACTTTGACTTCAGTTTCTCATAATATTCCTTCGCCTTGTCGGAGAGCTTCACGTCTCCGATCGTGTTTCCGTATTCTGTTTTCTGCGGAACAAGAGAACTGTTGGAGCTGATGGGCATAAAAGGCTTCGTCTCGACCTTTGTGTTTCCCTCTTTGGGCGAAGCCGCATGCTCCGTTTTTGACGGCGCAGCCTGATTTTTCACTTCCGCGGACTGTGCCTTCCACGATTGTGTGGCCTGCTGATACGCAGAGATACCGTAAATTCCTGCCATAATGTTCTACCTCCTTGTAGATATTCTTTGAAATCCTTTTCAATAAACAACATATTCAGAACTCTTTCGCACGCCCTCAGCAGCAAGTGCTTCGGGCTGTCCAAAAATTCTTATTTCACCAACCGTAACGAGAAAATGAGAGTTATCTCAATCCTTATATCGGCAAAGGCGCCTGAAGAGTTAACCCATGAGATCAAAATTTTATAAATGTTCTTCTCTCACGCCGATGTAGACAGGCGAACCGAAGCCTCTGGGGAACAGTTTCTCCGAAAGGTGCATCGAGGGCTTGTTGTGACGGTTTAAGATCACGAGCATTTCGGGATCATAACACTCCTCCATTGCCTGAATGGAATGATGCATCATCCCGAGCAGCGTTTGCTGGTAATCCTTTCCGAGCGCGGCCATGAGCTGCAGGGACAGGCAGCCGGAGGGATGCTTATGAAACAGGATAAAACCGCTGATCGCGCCATCCTGCTCACTGAAGCTCGAAACATCCGGCTCGAACCAGTCCACGGGAAGGTAGGAAAGATCCTCGCAGATCCCTTTCATTTTTGTTCCGACGCAGCGCCAGATCCCTTTTCGAAACTGACGCATGGTCGTCTCCTTAATGGGCTGGATCGAAGGGAGATCCTTTTTTGCCTTCATCAGAGGAAGCTTGGAAAAGTCCCCGGCCTTCACCATGATCCGGTCTCCCTCCATCAGTTTTACGGAAAAACCGGCCTGCTTTAAGACGGTCTTTTCGAGCATATCCCTTTTTGCCGGAATCACAAAGTGGGAACGGCGAACGGGCTCCCGTGAAAGGAAATCCCCATAACCCGTAAATAATTCCTTCCCCGCTTCTTCATCTTCCGCGCTGATCATTTCGATAACATTTTCATTATCCTTTGTTTCATCCTCGGAATTATGAAGCTCCCAGATCATCATCGCGGCCGGCTCCGGATTTCCTTCCCTCAGGACCGCGAGTCCGCGGTAGAAGGTCCGGCTCAGGTTTTCCGCCATATCCTTTCCGAGATAAGGCGCATATTCTTCACTGTTGTCTTCATTCAATTCAACGACAGGCACTTTCTTCTCTCTCCTCAGCTTCCAGCTCGATCAAGCTCATTTTTTAGCATCCTGTTTTTTCATTTTATTCTTTTCTTCCTCAAAGAGCACGAGCATATCCGACACGTTCATATCCTTAAAGCCCTCATTCCCCAGCTTCACGACCTGATCATACGGCGGGAAGCCCTGATAATTCTGTTTTTTAAGGTCTTTCAGATATGTATCGATCTGCTGCGGTGTGAGTTTTTCGACGTACTCGTTTGACAATACCCTTTTTATTGAGTTATCGCTAAAATACATTGAAAGAAGAATTTCTCTATTACTCTCAATGTTCTGCTTCTGTAAACTATCCTCAGGATCCGGCTCCTTACTATACGCGGCTTTATTGTCCCAGAGCTCAGGATGCTGTTCCATAAATTCGAATTCGGCTGTTTTCCGATCCACGCCTGCTTTCTGTCTACCATTCACATACTTAGAGAACTCTTCCCTGATCGCTTTGGGAAGACAAAGGGTCGAACCTTTTCCTCTGCCCTGAGCCAATATGTTCATATTACTTGTCACATAAGAAAATCCGGCGCCCATCTCGAATACCTCGGGCTCAATGATCTCCTGATCATCTGTGTTGTATTCATTTAAGGCCGACAGATAATTTCCGAAATTTGCCTTCATATCCACGTTGGTCACAGTGTTAACAGATAAGAGATCATATTTCTGATAAACATTGGAGCTCATGGCCTGATCCACCGGCGTCATCAGCATCAGTTTATTGACTCCGCCATAAAGATTTCGGTATATGACATCGTTCATCTGGGCATGCATCCTTAAGACCATCTCTTTATACATGCTGTCCATGTACTGAATCGTATCATCATCATCGTCATATCCCATCATTGACGCAGCATAAGTCAACGCTTCGATCTGTTCACGCATTTCCGCGTCGGTGCGCCCAAAGTGATAACTTCCATAAAAATGAGAGATCATCCGGTCAAAATTATCATTAAACTGTATGATATGTGAGGAATTGCTTTTGGCATGGCTCCTGATCTCCCCGGCCTGGCCTTGTTTTTTCAGATAGTTATTCTTGTAATTGTCATACCATTCCTTAAGCCCCAGATTCCCCATCTTCTTCGCGAGCATAAGATTCGGATCCTTTCCCTGCGGGCCTTCCGTATAAAAGACGCCCAACTTCTCCACGATCTTCTCTTCCTTCTCCTCTTTGGGAAGATTCTCATCAACCATCTTTTCCGGAATATGGTCAAAATCCGTGATATTGAAGTCCTGCGGGATCCGGAAACGCTCCTGTTCAATGAGCCGCAGAGCGTCAGCGATTCGATTCGAAGGATCGTCCTCATTCTCCTTTTTCATTTTCTTATCGAGAAGCTCCAGTCTTGCGATCTTTTCCCTGATCTGTATCATGTGCTCATATTTTTCGCCTTTTTTCTTTTGTTTTTTCAGGGATTCTTCCAGCTCATTCAGTTCCTTTTTCACGGAATCCATCTGGGAGAGGAGCTTATTACGCACCTCCTGACTGGCTTCATCAGCCACCTTTCCATATCTCGCTTCTTTAGAGAGACGAAGGGCATACTTCCGATCCGCTTCCGCATAGGAACTGTCCTGCATCATGCTCAGAGTGTCTTTCGGGAGCTCTACGCCTGCCGCCTGGCAGAAGTTTCTCTCCAGCACCTCAGATACCATCAGCATGCGGCGGAAATGCGCTTTCACGAAGCTTTCCCTCTTTTCCCCGGGATAGTTTTTAAGCGTAACCGGCGGTTCGGCAGAAAACGAAGGATCCAGAAGGATCTGTTTCCTGACACGGAAGAGATCTGTCGCGGCGCATAATTTCTCAAATTTTTCATTGAAGCCCTCTTTTGCGCCGGCCCCATCGGGATTATTCTTCCGCAGCCTCTTATACGCTTCCACCATGCCGCTCATCTGGTTGTATTTTTCCATATTAAGAGAAAGCTGGTCATAAGATAAAAGCTCTTTCGGCTCTATCTCAAACTTCATGAGGTCATCCGCCAGCTGCTCCATGGCACCGTTTTTATCCGCCGCGAACTTCCCTACCAGCTCCTTAAACTTATCTCTCGCCTCCTTCTGTCCGTAAATCGCCTCCATCATGGGATAAAACTCGGAAAGATCCTGCATGACCTTAAAGGATACCTGCTTTTTGATCTGCATGTCTACGGAATTACGGGCGTAAACCTTCATATCCGTCTGCCGGTTCATAACCCGCAGCGCAATTTCGCTCTGCGCTTTCTTAAGCGCCTCCTTGTCTTCTTTTGTCAGGGTCTCCTTCTTGTTCAACAAGGAATTCACCTTATCTGTGAGTTCCTTCATTTTTTCATCATATACTTTTTTCTGAGCCTGGTTCTCCTCCTCATCCCTTTTTAACTGATTTTCCCGAAACTCTTTCGCCTTTTTGGGGGCATTCTCTTCCAGCTCCTTTCTCTCCTTTTCTTTCATACTATTTTCATTTTTTTCGATGCTCGCTTTTACTTCTTGTTCTTTCTCAAAAGTCAGCTGGTCGATACCTTCTTGATACTTTTCCTTCGCGCTGTTCAGCTCCTTCTCCAGCTTTGCCTCCGCTATGGATCTGCAGGCCTTCTGCCGTTCTTTCTGAAGAAGAATATCAATACTCATCCCCGCTCCGAAAAGCGTTTCCCCGGTCTCCTGATCTTTCAGGTAGAAAGAGATATTGCGAAGGTCTTTGTATAACTGCTCCAGATTTTCATCTTCCCATGCATTCGCCTGTCTTTCCATGAGCTCATCCGTACTGAGCTTTTGCATCTCATCCAGGTTCATCTTCTCTGCCGCCGGGTTTTGTAATACCTTCACCATGTTGTCGAGCATAGGGGCGACCACCATCAGCGTATTCCTTTTTGCGATCACTTCGTCAAAAGCAGCCTTATCCATGGAAAGATACTTCTTCTCCGGCCCGTTCAAAAGCTGCTGATAAAGAGTGATCATGTCCTCGCAGTCTGCTCCCGCGATCGTGATCATACGGCATTTTTCATACTTCTCCGGGTTGAAAAGATCCTCCAGGGTTTTAAACTCCAGCTGTTTCAGATCAAATTTTGTCAGCGTATCAAAGAACGCTTCCATACGTTGGATCTTCTTTTTCTTCTCCTCTTCATTGCATTTCTCATAATCTTTGTTGATATCCGTAAAAAAGGCCGCTGTTTCCTCTTTCGAATATCCATTCATTACGGACATCGTTGTGGCAGCGATCTGCATTTTTCGGTCTTCACCACTGACCTTTGTGCCGAGAACAGCCGCCGTATCCTCTTCAATCTGCTTCTTTTTATTCTGAAAATCATTCTCTACTTTTTCGGAGTCTGTCTTAAGTTTTTGATTTCGGATCTGATTATCCTTTTCCTGTTTCGCCTTCAACCGTCCCTTGATCGTGGCCGAATTCAATATTGTAAGGAGCGTATCGTCATCCTTCACGATCGAGCCGTATTTCTTCGCAAATCTATCGTCCTTGACACGCTCCAGATATTTCTTCTCCCCCTCAATTCTTTCCTTCAATCTTTGCACAGCTGTATATCTGCTCCAGCGCCAGATCCAGATGGATCTCCCGCGGCCAAGATAGGTGTTACAGTTTGCTAAGATCTGATCACAAAATGATATGGCATTTTCCGCATAATCGGCAAGGTTCTTATTCAAGTCCACCGGTTCGCCTTCTTCGCTTCGCGAACCTTTTAAGGTCTCCCGGAGCAAAGCTTCATAACTGGAGACGCCTCGCTTGATATCTGACATCAGCTTACTGTCCCCGGTCCATTTCTCCATGTTCACAAACAAAAAGTTTTCGTTTCGAACCGCGTTGAGACTGAGATCATACAGCTGCTCTTTCGGGATATTAAGTTCATCTCTTTTGTGCAGATACTTCCCGATCTTCAGATTCTCCTTCTGCGCCTGGGCCACATCATAAAACCCCAGCTTTCCATCCTGCTGCAGCCGGTCGTGGACCTTCTTGTCCGCCAGATGATAGGCGCTTCGCATCTCCGTCCGGCTGGTAATCTCTTTGATTTCTTTTTTCTGAAGTTCATTCATTTCCATGGCGCTCTTCTCCTTCTCAAAACAATGCCCTCAAACAGGTTCTTCCCGTTAAACAATGTCACCTGTATATTTATACGATAAGGCTCTATGGCATGGGGCTCTTTTGGAGCTGTTTTTCATACTCTTTCACCTCTGCATACAGGATGGCCACCTGATAGACATCCGCGGGTATCCTGAGCTTTTCCAGAAGCTTTTCCGTAGCCGGCCTGCTGCATTCGATCCGGATCTCTTCCTTGGGTTTTGCGTGATCCTCAGAATAGTAGAGTGCGGTACGGGCCAGTTTTTCCGCATCCTTCTCCTCCTTTACTTCCAGCAGGAACGGATGCCAGGTATCGCCGTATTTCTGTATCAAAAGAATGCCGGCATAAGAGCCGTTTCTGCATAAAAGAAAGCTCATCCGTTCATCCGCCAAAGACATGAGTTCCGGCAGCTCCTCCGGGATCTTATTTTTCAGCTCCTTTTTCAGTTCCTGCGCTGCCGCTTTTTTCTCCGAGGCGTTCATTTCCGAAAGCGGCCTCATTTCCGGGGAAAGCGCAGCCTTTTCATTGATGAGGTCGTCCTGTGCGATCAGCTTTCCCAGCCGGTCCACGGTCGTATGCCATTCCGGCAGCTCCTCGTCCTCCTGGCGGAACACGTCATTGAGAAAGAACCGCTCCGGGTCCCAGAAAAGACTGCTGACTAAAAGGTTCTCCGAGATCCGGACAGAGACCTCTTCCACCTCTCTTTCCTTTGCCTCCTCAAAGACCAGCTGCAGAAGCTCACTCCCGATCCCCTGCCCCCGGTACTCCGGCGCCGCATAGAGCCATTCGACCGATAAGGCGTCTTCCACCGTCCGCACGATGATCAGGCCCGCAGGGATATCGTATTCCTCTTGTTCCATCGTCGCCACAAGAGCAAAAGCGCCGGGAAACCTTAAGAAATGCATCTTTCCGAATGGATCCAGATGCTGAAATATTTCCCTGTCCTCTTCCGTCATTTGTATCACTTTCATCTCAAACCTCTGTATTTTGGCGGCCTATTGCAGGTGTTTTTTTATCGTCAGTACATTCTTTGCGTCCCGGTATTCATACTTCATGTCATCCATGGTTTTTTTCACCATCAAAATCCCAAGCCCTCCCAGGCTTCTTTCCCTGCCCGGCAGATGAATATCCGTTTCTTCACGATTCAGGGGATCAAAAGCAACACCGCTGTCCAAAAAAGTCAGTTCCAGAAGGCTCTCTTCTTTATCGATCGAAAGCTCCACTTCCAAGCGCCCGCCTTCTTCCCCATACGCATAAGAGGAGACGTTTAAGAAAATCTCCTCTACTGCCATATTGATCTGCCGCCGCGCGCTCTGTGAGCAGCCGGCGGAATCGATCTCTTCATCCACGAAGGCCAGCACGTCACTCAGCTTTTCTTTTCGGGCCTCTGTAACCAATCTCTTCATAGATCAGTCCTCGATCTCAATAAACTCGGTAAACCCGGTCAACGTAAAAATCTCTTTCACATCATCATTCATATTCCGAAGGACCATGCGGCCGTCTTTTTCATCGATCTCCTGATACGCCTTCAAAAGGACGCGAAGCCCTACAGATGACGTATAATCCATCTTGGCAAGGTCAAAATAAAGCTCATTGGTATCGGCAAGCTCTCCCTCCAGCGCCTTGGAAAGCACCGGCGCGTTATTCGCGTCCAGCGTTCCATCGATCGAAATATACAGTTTATCTCCGTCGCGTTTCTTTTCTACAGTAGTCATGATCTTTACTCCTTTTTGCTCTTTTTTATTTTTATTTCTTCTGCTCTTTTAATAACCTTTTCAACCCATTCATCATCCGGCGCGTCCAGCTGGTACGCTTCAAACCCATTCGCTCTTGCACCGGTACAGATCACGGTCTCGTCATCCACATGAAGGGAGATGCGGTAGTTGCTCGGCATTTTCTGAGGCAGGATCGTCGGATTGTCCCGCTGCACTTCCTTCTGATGGCGGATCGCATTGACGATCCCGTCAAACTTCACGCCGTAATGCCTGAACAAAGATTTGATATAATGCTCCGACCGGAAAGAAGAGGTATAGACCCATACTTCATAGCCAAGCTCCTGCAGCTTGTTGATGAGCCGCGGCGTTCCCTCCCGCAGCCGTTCCTTATAGATCTTCCGAAAAGGAAACGGGAGCGGCGGTTCGGTCTTATGCGTATCGGGCGATACAAACAACACCTCGTCCAGATCGAAGGAAACCCTCATTTTTATCTGGTCATTCCGTCTACTCATTCTTATCTATTTCCCCCAACCGTTCCACAACATAAACAGCCCAGTTCGATACATCCTCCGGGATATCATATTCCTGGAACTCGCCGGTGGAGGAGCTGTCCTTTGTAACCACAAGCATGTCATTATCGATATGGATCGTCTTTTCGTAATTGTTGTCGATCAGTTTCAACATTTCCTTTGCCGCTTTCGACCGGGCATATCGTTCCCCGCCCGTACCGGTGATGATGCCGTTCACGCTGACCGCATAACGCTCAAAAAAGTCCTTGATATCATCAATGGAATAGTAGTCCGCGGAATAGACCCATACATCAAAGCCGGTCTTATTGAGATGATGAAACAGCGACGGGATCCCCTTACGGATGCGTTTCTTGAGCTTGGCCCCGCCGGCGCTCTTCGGTTCCTCTTCCAGCTCAGGATCGCCCTCATTTCGAAAGATCACTTCATCGAGGTCCATCGTCACGCGTTTATCATGTTTGGAGTTTTCGAGCATGGTCTTGATATCCGATTCGAGCGCCAGATTCACGATCTTGATCGGGACCGCTTTCAGTCCCGCTTTCATCGCCGCCGCCCACCGATGATGTCCGTTTAAGAGCATGTACCCGTCCGGGCTTGTCTTTTCCACGATCAACGGCTCGAAAGGATCCGCGGAGCGGATCGATCCCATATGATTGATGTCGTTCACATAATCCTGGATGATCCGAAAACTCGGCCCGATATCCTTAAAACAGAATTCATCATCCGGATTCACATGCAAGGTGTCCGGATCTACGTGTTTCACCGTAAAACGCTCCATCGCGCTTGCCTTGATCGGAATGTATTTCCCCCTCTCATCCTCGATCCTTTGCATAAGCATTTTGTCAAAACTGATATCCGCCATTTTTCTCTCCTGTATGGTAAATTTTAGATTGATATATCCGTTCAAAATTTTATCAGTTTTTGCCAGTTTTCGCAATCTTGAACGGGCGTATTTTTGCCTTATTTCGGCTGCAGGGATAAAGCGTATTCACTTGCATACATTTCGCGCAGCGCCTCCGCCTTATTATACTGTTCGCCGATGATAAATTCCTTCGACCAGGTCATAAAATACGCCCACGGCACATTAGAATCTTCCAGCATCTTTATATCCGGCAGATACCCGATCTCTGCCAGCGCCGCCACCTTTGTTTCCGTCGTATTTTTCCGCAGGAGGTCATATTCTTCCCGGTAATCCGTCTTTTTGTATTCCGGAAGGTACACATCCATCGAGATCACATCCACATACTCATCCCCGGGATACCCCTCGCGGAGTGGGCAGTTCCAGACCCACAGGAGATTATTCAGCTTCTTCTCCTCCACATAGTAATGAAACATCAGTTTATAGAGTTCTTTCGCCACAGCCGCTCCCTTAGCGCCCCACCAGAACCATTCGCCGTCAGCTTCATGAAACGGCCTCCACAGGATCGGGATCCCCGCATCCTGAAACCGTTCGAGTTCCTTTGCGATCACATCCATGTCACGGAAAAATGCGGCTCTCTCTTTGGCCCCCTCTTTTAAGACCTCCCGCGCGTCAAAGTCCGTGTGCTCGGCATAAAAGCTCTTATCCCTTCCGCCCACCGGCGAATACCAGTGAAACGTAAAGGTCAAGATCTTCTCCGGGTCCTTCCCCCATTCGAGCGCCGTATCGAGAGTCCCCTTATTCTCCTCAACCTCGGTAAGACACTCCTTGGAAGCGTCGCCGTAATTGATGTTCGGAGAATACGCGAGCAGCTCAAACCCGCAGAGCTTCGGGATCCTTCCCGTCTTTTCACGGATATATTCCACCTCCTCCATCGGCTTTGTCTGCGTATGCTGGCCTGTGATCAGCCTCTTTCCTGCGCCTTCCTCCAAATATTGAAGAAGCGCGCAGGCCTCTTTTGTTGCATGTTCATTCACCGGTTTCTGCATCTTATTCCTCCATTTTTTCTATTCACGGCCGGGCCGCGCCCGATCTTCGTTTCTGCCGAGACGGTTTATCATGGTACAGCTGTGGCCGCTTCCCCCCTCGCCGCCAGCGCCGGCCCGATGGAGAGCCCGAGATCTTCATT
>JAEEGH010013244.1_pt1 | contig 18326 bp, 12 predicted proteins | sample 9134181 | NCBI WGS metagenome assembly JAEEGH01 (sample SAMN16246544, study PRJNA631951) | gut metagenome | biome: gut microbiome; feature: rumen; material: DP-attached | host: Bos | place: Iran: Karaj | collected 2018-10 | reverse complement strand
CACCGGCAACCTTCGCCGCCCCTCCGCGGCTCAGACGAGTCTTGCCGTCGCATACCAGCTTGAGGTACCCCGACGACGTGAACCCCGCAAGCTTCGCGAACTCGCGCCACGAGAAATAGGAACCCTTCTTGCGTTCCTCGTAATAATCCCGCATGTACTTACGGTAGTCTGAATACTCTGTTATCGGTCTCATGGCTTACCCTGTTATAAATCTACCCTATTGATGAAACAAAATCAATGAATTTTTGACAAAAATAGCATATTTTTTATTCATTTTTTGATTATTTGACCATTTTATGAAACAAGTCGTTTCATATGAGACAGCCTTTTGGTTGAAGGCGCAAGTTTGTCGGTGGTCAAGGAATGTGCGCCGGCACAACTATTAACTATCTTTTGCCCCATGTACGATCCGCGATTCCTCCCCATCTGCAAGGAAGACCTAGACGCTCTCGGCTGGGACTACGTGGACGTGATTATCGTGAGTGCCGACGCCTACGTGGACCACCCCTGCTTTGGGCACGCCGTCGTGGGCAGGCTCTTTGAACATGAGGGATTACGCGTCGCGATCCTGCCACAGCCCAACTGGCGCGACGACCTGCGCGATTTCAAGAAACTTGGCAAGCCCCGACTGTTCTTCGCAATCTCGAGCGGCATGGACAGCATGGTGAACCATTACACCGCCGCAAAGCGCCTGCGCAGTGACGACGCGTTCACCCCCGGGAACAAGGCCGGGTTCCGCCCGGATTACGCGACATACACCTACGCAAAGATTCTAAAGCAACTCTACCCCGACGTTCCGCTACTGATTGGCGGGCTGGAATCGAGCCTGCGCCGCGTAACGCATTACGACTACTGGAGTGACAGGCTCAAGCCAAGCATTCTTTTTGATACGCAGGCAGACATTCTCGTTTACGGCATGGGCGAAAAGCCCCTCAAGGAAATCGTACGCCTCCTGAAGAAGGGAGTCCCGTTCTCGAGCCTGCATTCCGTACCGCAGACCGCTTACCTTGTACGTAAAGGCGACATTCCGAAGAGCAACCAGTGGGAAGACATGCGCCTCGCGAGTTACGAGGAATGCCTTGCCAGCAAGCGCACGCAGATGGAAAACTGCCGCAAGGTGGATATTGAATGCAACAAGTGGTTCCAGCGCCGCATACTGCAGGATGTCGCGGAACAGACCATCGTGATTAACCCCGCGTACCCGCCGCTCGAATACGGCGAACTGGACGAGAGCTTTGAATACCCATATGCACGCGAGCCTCACCCACGTTACAAGAAGCGTGGCAACGTGCCCGCGTTCGACATGATCAAGTTCAGCATCAATACGCATCGCGGGTGCTTCGGCGGATGCAGTTTCTGCGCCATCAATGCGCACCAGGGCAAGTTTATCGCGAGCCGTAGCCGCGAAAGCATACTGCGCGAAGTCGATCTGATTACCAAGATGGAAGGCTTTGCCGGCACCATCACCGACTTGGGCGGCCCGAGCGCCAACATGTACAACATGCGCGGCAGTGACCCGAGCCGCTGCAAAAAATGCGCGAGGGCAAGCTGCCTCACGCCCAAGATTTGCGACAACATGGACACGCACCACAAGGAACTCCTGGAGCTTTACCGCGAAGTGCGTAACCACCCGAAGGTAAAGCACCTGTTTATCGGGAGCGGAGTCCGCTACGACATGTTGCTGCAGGAAACAAACGACAAGGAACTGCGCAAGGACCACGAGGAATACGCCCGCGAACTCATCGACTACCACGTAAGCGGACGATTGAAGGTAGCGCCGGAACATACGAGCGACGAAGTCCTGAAACTCATGCGCAAGCCGAGCTTTACGCTGTTCCACAAGTTCAAGGAATTCTTTGACGACGAATGCAAGCGCATCGGCAAGCGCCAGCAGATAATACCCTACTTTATCAGTAGCCACCCCGGGTGTACCGAGGCCGACATGGCAGAACTCGCCCTCGAGACAAAGCAATTGGGATTCCAACTGGAGCAGGTGCAGGACTTTACCCCCACGCCGATGACCATTGCGACCGAGATGTTCTATTCCGAACTCACGCCCGATGGAAAGCCGCTTTATGTGGCAAAGACACCCGAGCAGAAGCGGAGCCAGAGGCAGTTCTTCTTCTGGTATATCCCGGAGAACCGCCCGCAAATCCGCGCGACTTTGGAGCGTTTGAAACTGGGCAAGATTGGGCGTCTGCTATTGAGCCGGAGCGCGAAGGCCGAAGGCAAGGAATTCTTCCCGAGCAAGGAACGCGAAAGCAATGCGGAATACCGCGAACGCGAACAGAAAAAGCGCGAAGCCCGCAGCAACTCCATCGTGCCCATAAAGAAGGGCAAGAAGGGTCGCTGGGAAAATTCCGCCCGCAAGGAGCGCCGTGCAGCGCAGTTTAATTCCGGCCGGCGCGGATAGCCTTCACATTCATGCGCGTCATCTGCAAGGTTACCTTCATGAGGTAAAGCATAATCTTGTACCCATAAAGGTGGAACACATTCCTGTTTATGTGGTCATTCCTGGATTGGCGAAGGTACTCCACCCCAAAAACCGTATCCAGAAAGACCCGCAGTTCCTTTATCAGGGCTTTCGGATAAATTACCTGATCGCCCATGTCCTCGAAGGTGACATCACCCTCGCTATTCAGCAGGGGCCTCTGCACGCCGTCCTCATTGAACTCGGACTTCTTCTTCAACTGTTCCACAATGCCATCCGTACTTGTTACGCACTGGATTACCTGCAACAACAGGGAGATACACTTCTTCAGGAACGGTGAACCGTAATTAGGTTCATCCTTGAACAAGTCATAACTCACGGCATCGTAAGACTCATGCATCGCCAAGAGCTTTTCCGTCGCCACATCGCTGATCTTCGCCGCCGCGGCATCCACATTGGGAGAAAACAGACCATCCACGTTCCGATGCAGATCGGCCAAATACTGGAACAATTCTATAGCCGACTTATCGGCATCCTTATCCAGAACAGACCTTTCAATCATACCTTCACAGGATTTCAAGCAGTCCAGCAATTCATTTTCCTGGCGCTTTTCAATGGCTTCCTCCAGCAAGTGTTTCTCGAGCGAGATCCACATGGATGACCATATAGATTCTCCATCATCCGGAGAACTAGAATGTTCAAACTTGAACAAGCGTTTCTTTTCCTCCGATGCAGGCAAGGCGCAATCCTTCTGCATCCGCCTCATCAGAGAATACAGGATGCGCAGCAAGTCCGGATAATGTTTCGGATTGAGCAGACTGCCCGTATAGTTAAGGTCAACGTTATGCGTCTTCATATTGCGGGCATAATGCAAATATCCGCATTCCAGCATCCTACGGTTCCTTTGCAAGTGGTAATCCCGCTTCTGCAGAATCCCTTCGGGGCCAGGCACACAGGATACATCCGTCTGCAAGAAGAGCTTCATCTCAAAGTTTCTGGAAAAGAACTGGTCGCTACAACCCGGAATCTGCTGGAGATAATCCGGAAGAAGGATACCGCAGTCAATCTTCTTCATCTTGTCGGATTCACGTTCCAGCTGCTTCTGCTGATCGGCAGTGCATTCCGTATACAATTTTATAAAAGGCTTATTCTTGTCCGTCTTTTCCGGCTCATTCGCAAAGACCACTTGTACTTTAGGGTACAAAAACACAGAACGGTGTTCACCGATATTATTGATTTGTTGCGTAATATTCAGGATTGTCTTCGATTCCGAATAGCAGGCCACATTATACATCAGGTTCAAAACCGACTGCGTAGCAAAAAAGCGCTTGTCGATATACTTTTTAAATGTCATCTCGTCGGCGGTAATAGGGCATTTCATGTCATTCTGCTTAAGGATGCCCGTAAACAACCTGCTCTGCACCGCAGGTTCAAACCAGTCCCCTCTCTTAAGGGCAGCAAGGAATTCATCGCCGATCTCATAACGCCCCTTGACCCTTGCACCATAGCTCATGTCGAACAGCGCAAAGAAAAACAGGCACTGCAGTTCAGGACATTCCTGGATATCCTTGAAGATAAGCTCACTTTTGCCTTCTCCGACAGGCTTCTTGAAAAGGTGGAGCAGTTCCTCCTCTTCCAGGTAATGGACTGTCATATAGCAGAACATTGTCAGGAAGGGCCACTTTTTCAGGAGAGTTATTTTCTGACCTAAGATAACACCTACAGAATTCAGTAGTTCTTCCTGTTTAGATTCATCCCCAAATGAGTAGCCATTTTCACAGTCAAAAGCCTTTTTCACCAAATTGAGAAGGCTATTATACAGAGGATCGAACATCCTACTAGATGCTTTCACACAGTTATGGAACTTTAACAGGTCTATAAATTCCTCGTTATCCTTTATAGTCGTCAGAAGATTAGTCTTCACGGCGTACCTTAACTTGCGCAGTCCCCTTTCAAAAGGCAACCCCCTTTCCTTGATATTGGCAAAAAGGTTCAGCGCATAGTTGTTGACGTTCTCCATCAGCTTTTCCTCATTGCGGGCGTAGGCGCAGTAGGCCGCCAAGGAATCAAAGCAGTTGTCGCCAACGGTATCGTAATTCTCAAAACTGACGGGGAGCGAATGCCTATAATATTTCAGGAAAAGCCAGAGGAATCCGGACAAGCCCATCCTGGGAACCTTGCCCGTATCGATAAACGTCTTGAAAGGCCAGAGCCTTTCATCAAGCCAGGTATCTTCATGGTGAAGCCATTCACCCGGAACATCCGGATCTTTCTTTTCATCTAATCTCGCGTAATCCAAGATTCTAAAATCATCTGCCACGCGATCGGAGCAAGAAGCCCTATTATGTAGGCGAATTCTTTCGACACTTTCCCTCACGCGGCACGCCAATTCATCTCGCTCCGATTGATACTTTGGAGTCTTTAGCGAGAACAGGTCGTATACCAGGTAAAGCGCACTCGCCAGCAGAAAGTAGAGCGTAAGCTGGTCCGGATTTTTCTCGTCGTAATCCGGCACCTCCATTCCTACCAGTTCTTGTCGGGCCTTCTCGAACATGTTTTTATATTCGCAGGATTCCGTGCCAAAAAACAGGCCTTCAAAATCAACGCAATCCCTTATCCAATGCTTCAGGTTATTGATGCGCCATGCCAATCTATCATTATCCATAATCATATTTCCTTAAAAAGAATGTTTAACTTCAGTTCTTTTCTGGAAACAACAAAAACATCTCTTTAAAAAGGGATGTTTCAAACGAAAAAACAAAAAAATGTTCTGTCATTTGAAAAAATCGTCTCCAAAAAAATAAGACAAGTCAACAATTCTTTCAATGACAACTAAAATATAAACCAAAAACTCAAAAAAAGCAAGCCTTTTCTACAAAACTATTCCCTATGTTCGTATAGGTACAGATTTGCCTCGGGCACGGCAAGGTCTGAACCCTTGATATGCCACTCGTCGTCCTTGCCGGTGCGGTACTTCACCACGACGCGGTAGCGGTTGTCCGTCTGCAAGACTTCCGGCGGGACAGTCCAGAAGTTCTCTGTCCCCACGACCATCTCGAGCCCGTAAAAGTCGCGCGTATCTACGCCGTAAATCGTGATGGAATCCACCATGTCCTTCGGGTTACGCACCTGGATAATGCTCCAGAAGGTGCTTGCCCCCTCCTTGACCCAGAGCGACGTGGAATCGCCCCACACGCCTTCGACTCCCTCGCAGCTCACGAATTCCCACTCGCCGTAGTAGCGGCCCACGGTATTGCCCATGATGTCTGCCGCAGGGGCCCCGCCCAGGTCTACGCCACAATTCGCATCGGGGCAGCGGTCGGTAATGCGCACCGTCACGCGCTTCCATCCATCAGGAGTCTTCGCCTTCACGCGTACACAGCCGCCACATGCGGCACCGCCCTGCCACGGGCCCTTGTCATCGCCCGGGGACACATTCACATGAATCGCCGCATAGTACTGAATATTAGTTTGTCCGTAGTTGCAGGCGCCGCCCAAACTGGTTTCCTTTTCGGTAATGCTCCCATAGGTAGTAACGGAACCCTTGCCACCGTTTTCCGTAAGTTCGGGATCTGCCGCGGTATAGCTATCGCAGTCGGTACACTTGCCGTCACCTTCGTCTTCGCTACTTGATTCGGGCACAGCGCTGCTGGATTCCGGAACAATGGCGGAACTGGATACCGGCGTATCGCTTGACTCGGGCGAACTGCTGGAGGCAACGTCAGAACTCGATGCAGGCGACTCGCCGGAACTCGAGACTCCCTCCGAAGATGATGTGCCCGGAGCCTCGCTGGAGCTGGACTCCTGCGCATCCGCAGAATACTGTTCCATTGATGAACTTGAAACTTGCGAACTCTCGCTGGAAAGGGTGTCCGGGACCTGCGTCGACGAATCGTCACCGCAGGCGGTAAGCGCCATGACAAAAAAGACACATGCACAGGATACAGCGAAAGAACGTTTCATAACACCTAATATACAATAATGTCTGCGAAAACAGAACAAAAAAGGCCTTTTCCAAGAGAATCACTCCGAAAAACGGAACTTTTTGTTTCGGTTAATTTACACTTCCCCGCCCGTTTTTTGATTATTTTATATACGGGTGCCTGTATTAGGGAAATAAAAGGAGTTATAATGAGAACGAGATTTCCCTTCTCGGGCATTGCGCTTTGCGCAGCCCTAATTGGCGCAGGCATTACGAGTTCCTTCGCCGCAGACGAAACCCTCAGATCGCTGGCCGAAAAGAATGGCATCTATATCGGTGCCATCTTGAACTCGCAATGGTTCAACGGCGGGCTTCCCAGCAACTACGAACAAATTCACAAGACCCAGTTCAACATCGTCGTCGCCGAAAACGAGATGAAGTTCGACGCCACCGAACCGCAAGAAGGCCGGTTCAACTACAACAATGGCGACAAGATGGTCAAGTATGCACAGCAGAACGGCATGCGTGTCCGCGGCCACGCGCTCGCATGGCACAGCCAGGTGCCGAACTGGGTGAACAACTACAAGAATGACAAGCAGAAACTGCTCAAGGTGCTCAAGAACCATATCGAGAACGTGGTCGGGCACTGGAAAGGCCAAGTCGCCGAATGGGACGTGGTGAACGAAGCCATCAGCAACAATGAACCCCAATGGCGTTCCTATTCTGTCTGGTATCAGGGAATTGGCCCAGAATTCATCGACTCCGCCTTCGTGTGGGCGCACGCCGCAGACCCCAACGCGGAACTCTGCTACAACGACTATAACCTGGAACAGGGCGTGAATCCGAAAGCTAAGGCGGGATTCCTTCTTGAACAGGTGAAACGCTGGGTTGCAAACGGCATTCCTATCACCTGCGTGGGCTCGCAGACGCACGTGGAAGACACCACTACCGACAAGCACTTTATCGGTTCGCCGGACAGCCTCCGCTCGCTTGCCAGGGAACTTGCAAAACTCAACATCAAACTGAAAATCACCGAGCTCGATATCGGATTCAAGAGCGGCATCAACGTGAGCAAGAGCGACCTCGAACGTCAGGGACAGACCTTCCGCCAGTACCTGGATATCATCCTCGAAGAACCGAATGCGGATACCTACCTGATCTGGGGCGTATCTGACAAATGGAGTTGGCTTGGCGGGCTCAACAGGCAGAAGGGACTTATATACGACGACAACCTGAAACCGAAGCCGGCATTCGACAGCATTTTGGTGAGGCTCCAGACATTCGAGCCGCCGAAGGACACCGTCACCACGGATACGACAACAACCGATACGACCGTCACCGACACGACCTCACAGGACAGCACCATAGCAATTGCGCAGTCTGCAAGTCCGGGTAGCGTCACCATGCACCTCGCTGGCCGCACGCTGTTTATTGCCGGCACTCCATCCGCGAAGGTTGAACTGTTCGACATGCAGGGCCGCCCGGTGTTCAGCACCAAGTGCGAGAAGGGCTCCGTCGAACTGAACGACATTTCGGAAGGGCTCTACGTCGTCCGCATACGCAGCGGGTCAACAAGCCTAGTCCAGCGCGTATCCATCAAGTAAGTACGCACTACGCATAAACAGAAAGGGCTGCGATTTTTTCGCAGCCTTATTTAGTTTAATTGCTTACCAATCATTGTACCCTTACCAGTCATTGCGCTTCGCGCAAGACTCGGCGCCTCGGTCATGCCGGCAAGCAAGCTTGCCGTCGCGACACTCGGCTTACCAGTCTTTGGCGGGTCTGGCTTGTCCGCGGACGGGTTTCCAGGGCTTGCGTTCGCCGTTCTGCTCGTCGAAATCCTTGAGCAGCTGCGCGGCCTCTTCGGGGCTCATCTCGCCCATCTGCACGGGCTGTTCCTGCTCGTCTTCGCCACCATTGCTATCGCTGGAGTTTTCTTCGGGCTGTTGCGGCTCGGGCTGCTGACCGCCATTGCTGTCGGAACTTTCGCCCTGGTTGCTGCTGGACTGGCCACCGCCATTCTGGTCCTGGTTCTGGTCATCACTCCCACTAGAAGAACTTTCACCCTGATCCTTGTTCTGGTCCTGCTTATCCTGGTTTTGGTCCTGGTTCTGCTGGTCCTTATCCTGATCCTGGTTTTGATCCTGATTCTGGTCCTGGTTGTTATCCTGGTTCTTGTCGTTCTTCTTGTTCTCGTTCTTCTGCTCGTCCTTGGCCTCTTTAATACGGTCAAGGAGCATTTGCAGTTTCTGATCGTTCGGGTAGTATTGCAGGCCCTCGTTGCAGGTAATCTCTGCGCTGGGCAAGCGATTCTCGATGTACTGGAATGCGGCATCGCTGTAATAGGCGCTCGCCGACTTCGGGGCAGCAAAGGCCGCCACCGCAAGGGACATCACCGCGACTGTGAACATAATCCTTTTCATCAGATTACCTCCAGGTCGTTGTCGGTGTTGCTTGCGTCAATCTTCGCCTTGGGCTTGCGGCCCGCCTTGATTTCGATGACATCATCGATGCGCTGCACGTGGCCGCTCAGCTGGCCCGCAGTCTCATCCTCGGCAATCAGGTTCTCGAGCATCTCCTTCGCCTCGGCATACTTGCCATCCTTGCAAAGCTGGAGTGCACGCGCCAAAACTTCCTTCGCCTTCTCGGAAAGCGGAGGCTGTTTCTGGTCGTTGTTCTGGTCCTGATTCTGGTCCTTGTTTTCCTTCTGCTTGTCGAGTTCTTCCTTCAGCTTGCGCTGAACGATTTCCACGTTCTTCTTCGCGTTCTCGAAATTGTTGTCAAGGTCAATCGCCTTCTTCAGGTAGGCAACAGATTCGCGCCAGGCAGCAATGCGTTCACTGCCTTCGGCCGCCTTCTCGCCAATGCGGAAATGCGTATTCGCCAGGTTGTAAGCAGCCTTCGCCGCCATCTTTTTATCCGGCATGCGCATGGCGCTCTCGAGTTCCTTCTTGGCCTCTTCGTAGTTGCCGAGCCTGTACTGGCACGTACCGATATTGTAGAACAGAAGCGGGTTCGCGGGTTCCGCCTCGCGGGCCTTCATATACTTTTCAAGTGCCCCGGCGTAGTCGCCGTTCTTGAACAGTTTATTGCCGTCGTTTATTGGGCGCGCCCAAAGGGCGACCGACAGCACACATAAAAAAATCAAGAAAAATCGCATTTTTCACCTAGTCCGGCTATAATATACAAAACTAGCCATGCAAAAAACCACCCCTGAGGGTGGTTCGCAGCGTTAGCGGAAGAACCGCACCTTGTATTCGGGGAACCTGCCCTGAATCATCCTTCCCGAAGCATCGTAGGAGCGCTGTTTCTTGAGCGGAGCATGCCATGCCTTCTTGCGGGGGATAGCATCCGTCGCATGCGTTCCAAAGACCTGCATCGGGTCGCCGATCATCGATTCGCCATAGAACCAGTCGTATATGTTTTCGCGCGGCCAGTACTTGTTGCGCTTGATACGTTCGTTGAGCCAGCGGCGGAATGCCTCGCCAATCCATACGCCTTCGGCTGCGTATTCATACATCAGATCGTCCAGCTGATTGTCGCCGCTCGTCTTGGTGGAGCCGACACTCACGAGGCCGCCGCCGCGCGTCCCGAACAGGTGCGCAGACGCGACAGAGACGCTGTAGGTGTTACCATAGACATCGTCATAGGCAAGCAACGGGCCGCAGGAGGCAAAGTGGAAAATTCTCGAGCCCACATCCATCGGGTAGCGCACATCGCGGGCATTGAACCCAAGACCAAGCCCCAGATGGTTGCTATGGCCCACATAGATCGACCAGTCGTAATCCTGCGCGATGCTCTGCACATACTTGAGCGAATCCGACTCGATGATATCCACCGCGCTTTCGCCATAGAGGGCGGAGAGCCCGCGGACAAACTTGTAGTTGGATTCCACCGTCAAGTCCGTACCCGGCACCATGAAATACGCAGCCTTGTTCGAGTACGTTTTCTTCCCATAACTTGCGTGTACCTTATCGAACCACTTCAGCAACAGATCCTTCGGGCTTCCAAGCAGGCCTGCCGTATTGGGGTCTATGCGCGACACCCAAATTTCTAGCGAATCCGAAACGGAATCGCGCCTGGCAGAATAGTGCGCATCGTAGACGCCGTTGCCGGCACCGCTTTTCCAGCCCGTAGGTTCACCCGGATGCTCGACAGAATCCTTCAGGCCGATGTTGCCGTAGTATGTCGCCTGCAGTCCGGGTTCCACCGGATTACCATGATACCAGACGTTATCGGGAATCTTTTCCCATGAGCCACCTTCCCATTTCCAGTACAGGCTCATATAGGCACTGCCGTACTCTTCCTCATACTCCAATTTGAACGCATACAAACTATCCTTGACCAGATTTACCACACCGTAATAGGGTTTCCAATCCGGAAGCCAGGCGTCAACCACTAGCGTATCGCCAATGTAAACCCTGCGTCCGTTATCGCTATATACCTCAAGCGAGCAGAGTCCCGTATTGGGCGACTTGATAAAACCTTCGTACCGCACGGAAAAACTATCCGCAGGCACAACGCCCGGAACAGGGGAATTCGAACCAATACTGAAAACCGGGCTATCGACAACCCGTTCCGTAATCTTGCCATCGGTCATGCCGAACCAACCCGAAGCCGTATCGAGCCACACGCCGTCCATATCCATGAAGTAGAAGTCCGTGACCCAGCGCTGATACCTGAAGCCATCGTTGTTCCACTGCGGAAACTCGAACAGGGCGCGCGGCAAGTCGCCCACGAATATCGCCCCCTGCAAGCCCTCGCGGTTTTTCACCAAAAGATCCTTGAGTGCTTCCGCAGTCCCGCCATCCTTCGGCGAGGCGAAGGTCTTTATCGCGGTCTTCACGCCACGCGCATTCCCGATATCCTTCGCGTAGAGTGCGACAGCATCCTTTACCTGCGCATCTTCGTAGAGTTTTTCCTCGACGACAATCATGACATCCGCATTGCAGCATACCGACAGGAAGAATCCTACCAGCAAGCAAATCCAGCGGCCCCGTAACCCAAGTATTTTCATTTTCTCCTCCTTTTTTTCTAATAACCCACGACGTACTTCCCGAAGCATTCTACGTTGTAGCCCAGGTCCTGCAGGGCCTTCATGCGCACCCCGCTGTTCTCAAGCAGGTAAACCACATCCGTATGTTCCGGAATTATCCTATCCGTAAAGATATACTTGTCGAAAGAACGCACATACAGGAAAGCGGACGGGAAATTTATGTACTTGACCGTTGAGAGGTACGAATTCAGGTCCACCTTGCCATAGAAAAGCACTCGCGGGTAACTCACGGCGGGGTCCACGACCACGCTCTTGCCGCCTGATTTCGATAGTGCAAGGTTCATCGCATCCTCGATGCCCTCGCAAAAATAATCACCGATATGGTCGCGATAGGTGGTAAAGTAATCCTTCTCGAAGGTCGCAAAGCAAATGAGGTAGGCGAACAGCGGCACCACAAGTGCTCGCACGTGAATACGTTCGAACGCAAACACAATCCCGAACGCCGATATGATAAGGAGCGGCAAGAAGAGGAGGTTCACGCGATTCACGTTCACGTTGATAAGCACGCCGATGGCAAAGCCCGCAAGGAGCCACACCAGTACAAACGTGTATAGCCCGAGCCTGCGCTTGCGAATATCCTGAACAGCATTCCAGATAAACACGCACAGCCCCACAAAGAAGAACGCGAGTGTCGCCGGGTAGAATAGCCCATGGCGCCCGAAGGAATTCCACGGGAGATAATCACTCTGATTTCTGAGGATATTCACCAGGTTGAAAAAATTACGGGGAATCTGGACAAAGGAAATCTCGCTGTCGCGGAAGTACACGAGCTTCGGAATGCTGAAGAACGGCAGCTTGATTTCGGGCATCACACCCTTATTCACCAGCAGGAAAAGCACCAGCGGGCAGGCGAGCGCCACCAGCACGCCGAGCGAGATCCACACGTAGCGCGTATGCCGGAGCGAGCGCGCCCAAAGCGCGTAGGCCACACACGCGATAACAATAAACGGAACCACCGACCATACCGTCGCGTACGCATAGAGCGAAAGCCCGAAACACAGCGCCGATGCCACCAGCAGCTTAGGCTTCTCAAGGCCCTTCACAAAGAAGAATATCCCGAACAGTACAAACCCGGGGGCAAGATTCGATTCCAGTGCCCAGCGCGAAAGCATTACGTGCCAAGGCGAAATCGCCACAAGGAACATGGCGGCCAGCGCGAGTTTGCCCGAGGAAAAACGCCTGACCAGGTGATAGACGGCGACAAGCGAGAGTATGCCTACAAGCAACATCGGGAGGCGAATCACCCAGACCTTGAGCCCGAAAATAGCGACAAAGGGAATCATCAGATACGATTCAAGTGCATTCATGCCGGAGCCCCACGCAGTGAGGTATACCGGCAGGCGATACCCGTAGGAATCCGCCGCATGGTGCATGAGCGTGAAGGCGTTGTAGCCCGCAAATGCCTCGTCCTGGTTGATATCGCCCGGAACGTCGCCGAACAGGAACGCCCGAGCGAATATGCCGATGGCAAGGATAAGCCAGAAACAGACGCGAACCATACTACTTCTTCAGTGTCAGAATCAGGTTAAGCCAATCCGCATGGTCGTAGGCGTTATCGCCATCCGCATCGATAACGAGCACGATGTGGTCAAGGCCCGCAACCTTCACATGACCCGGCACGGCGGCGTTGTTCCCGCGAACAAGTCCGCTAGACCAGAGTTCGCCATCGTCCGACTTCACGATAAACTTTACCGAGCCGCCGCCGGACACTTCGTCGTCTACGCCCACATAGAAGTCCAGGTATTCCGCATTTGCGGGCAACGTGAAGTGCAAGCTGGACGAGGCGTGCGAGCCGATACCATGTTCGAACTGGCGGTTCTTCACCATCAGGGTCTTGCCTTCCACGCTACGGTTGGTACGCGGCGAGCCGTACTCCTGCGTGTAGTGATCTATCTTCAGGTCGGTGAGATACATCTGGTTCGGCAGGAGTTCCACCTCGATGGGCCTAGCTTCACGTACCTCGCAGAAGAGTTCCACGACAAGAATAAGTCCGAGCACCACATACGGCACGAACCGCGGGAGCGATAGCCGGCTTAACGCATACGAGACCAGCGGGAAGAACTTCGGGAACAACGCGTGCACCGAGGCGGCGGCAAACACAATCACGCCGAACGCAGAAATCCAGGGCCAGAGATCGCCGCCCTTGAGCCCATTGACCATCTCGATGTTCATCGCGCAAAGGAGCGTAATGCAGGCCACCCAGAACCAGGACTTGCGCAGGTCAAGCACAAGCCACATGCACGCAAACGGAATCGCGTATATCAGGTAACGTTCGTGCATGCCGGGCAGCAGCAAGAAGAACGCAAACGAACTGAAGGTCGCAAGCTTGAAGGTGGTGCGCAGGTTCCGCGCGAACAGCGAGCACTTGAGGATATATAGAGAGACAATCACGAACAGAATCTTGCCAATCCATGCAGGCGAAAGCAGGGACCAGATTCCTTCCTTGGGCAGGTTGAAGAACGGCGTCGCATCGGCACTCAGGTTACCGACCGTAAGCATCCAGAGATTCGCCGCATTGTATGTCGCAAACGGGTACTGGCTCGTGGTGTTCACGTATGCCCGCGAGAGCATGCCCGAAAGGTTACCCGCAATAAAGAACGGCAACAGCACGAGCACGATTGCAACCGCCATGCCCGGGAGCCCGCGCCAAGAAATCTTGTACTTACGAATGAATATGCCACCGAAAATGGGCAGCAAAAGAATCATCTGGAACTTCGCGAGGAGCGCAAGCGCAAAGAACAATGCCGCATACTTCATCTTGCTCCTGAAGTTGACACAGTAGAGCGCGGCAATGCCGAATATACACGGGAACATGTCGACCTGCCCCCAGATGGGGCCATCAAGCAACAGCGCCGGGTTGAGCGCCACGAACGCAAGCACGAGATGTGCCTTCGCAGGTTCAAGCTTTATTTTCGAGACAAGCCTGCATGCAATATCCACAAGGGCAAGGTGCGCAAAGTATACTGGCCACAGGCACAGGAACTTGAGCATGAACGTCTTGTCGATAGGAATGTCGAAAAGCACGTAGACCTTCGACACCACCCACAGCCAAAAAACGTAGAGCGGAGGATAGTTGCCGTTGAACTTCTCGAAACCGCCATCGGCAAGTTTCTTGACCCAGTCCGCCCAGTAACCCTGATCCCCGCCAAAGGCATTCGCGTTCGTGCAGAACAGGTTCGCCACGAGGCAGAGACCGCCCCAGATCAAAAAGGCAAGCGTAGCCTGGTTCCACTTTGCCTGCGGAACCTCGATAGACCTTAAAAATTTAATGAAACCCTTCATAAATACGTACATCAACTCCTTGGAGTAAATGTAATATAATCAGAAAGGCCTTAAGCGTTATCCTGATAGAACACCTTCAGAAGACTGATCATATCAGCGTGATCCCTTGCCGCAGTCATCTCGCGGATACTGTGCATGCTGAGCATGGGCTCGCCGATATCGACCGTCGGGATTCCGAGATTTGCCGAAACCGTAGGCCCAACCGTAGAGCCGCAGGGCATGTCGTTACGCATTACGAAGGTTTGGCAGTTGATTTTCGCTTGTTCGCAAAGCAGCTTGAGGCGCGCATTGGAGTACACGTCGCTCGCATAGCGCTTTTGCGAATTTGTCTTCAATACAATTCCGCCACCCAGAATCGGGGCATGGTTCTGCTCGTGCTTCTGCGGGTAGTTCGGGTGCACCGCGTGAGCCATGTCGATAGAAAGCGCGAGTGAACTGGACGCAAGGAGAGTATCGATATTCGGGATGCTACCTGCATCGCGGAAAGACAACTGCAGGAACTCTTCCAGCACGCTCTTCAGGAAGTTTCCGCCAGCACCTTCGCGGGTCGTGGAGCCGACTTCCTCGTTGTTGAAGAAGCACGCGACCGCAAAATCATTTTCGAGAGGCTCTGCCGCAATAAACGCCTCGGCAATCGCATGGCAGCTGGAAAGGTTATCCAGCCTCCCCGAGTAGATCCACTCGTCGTGAATCCCGCCACGCGCCGCCTTCTGCGCATCGAACAACTGCACGTCAAAGTCAAGCAACTTTGCGCCCTCCGGGAGTTCCCGTTGCAGGGTTTCCTCAAACTTTTCGCCGGTAATCCCACTCCACAGGGCATCGAGGTCCGTCTGGGGATTGACCTTCAGGCCATCCTGGTTCACACCACGGTTCAGGTGAACCGCCAACTGCGGTATGCGGAACAGCTTATCGCCACGGAAAGTCTTGAGCTGCACTTCGCCGCCTTCCGCATAGGCAAGAACGCCCGCGTATCCCAGATCGCGGTCCAGCCAGCTCGTGAAAATCGGGCTGCCGTATATCTCGGGATGGAGCGTCTGCACACCACCGGAAACCCGGTCGGGATTGGGTGTAATCTTCAGGGTCGGGAAATCCGTATGGGCAAGCGCAATGCGGAACCCGGGGAACTGGGCCGTACTCCTAGGGACACGGACCGCTATCACGGACGAACCGCGGACAACGCAGTATCCCTTGCCGGGTTCAATCCTTGCCGGAATCATGGGTTCATAGAGGCGGAACCCGGCCGCCCGGAAGGCGGAAACCAGACCCGCGACCGTATGCGCAGGAGTCACCGAATTGTCCAGAAAATCAAAAAATTCCATAAAATCCTCTTTTTTTCCTCAAAATATAAAACGTAAATTTTCCCGTATACACAGTAAACGAATATTTATATATTTATCGATATGAAATTCAAACCCGTAAAGCAAATCAACTGGATGGAGATTTCCGGCCTCCTGGTAGGCGTGTTCTTTACGGTTGCCGTCATGATTTTTGCACTAGTCCTCTACACCAAGCTGTTCACGAGCGGCATGATCGGTGTCGAGGAATACCACCTGCACAGTACCTTTGAAAAGGCGCTCGGCCTCAGGCCCGGCACCCGCGTCCAGATTAGCGGCGTCGACGTCGGCCAGATTTCGGACATGGAAATCAGAGACAACGGCGTGTACCTGGAATTTACCCTCCGCAAGCAGTTCCAGAGCTGGATTACCGACAGCGCGACAGTCTACGCCATCCGCGACCAGAACCTGATCTCGGCGCGCGTGGTGACCATCGAAGCCCGCAAGGGCGTAGGTCACGTACTCGAGGATGGAGACTTCCTGCCCCCGGGAAAGGCCCAGGATATCGAGACCGTGCTAGAAACGGCCAACGAACTACTCGGGCGCGTGAACCTGCTTATCGATGCAGCCGACACGCTTGTCGCCATGGCAATGGATACGGGAACGACAGTCGGTGCCCTCTTCGGTTCCCGTGCACTGTACGACAACCTGAACACGCAGTTGCGCCGACTTAACGACATTACACTCGCAGGCAAGAGCGCCCTGTTCAAGACAACCAGCCTCCTCGACACGCTCCACAGCAACGTGCCCGGGCTCTTGCATAAGGTCGACGGCATCACGGACGATGTTTCCGGCATGATGACCGAGCTCAAGCCGCTGCCCGGCAAGGTCGACAACCTCATGGGTAACGTCGAAGGCCTCATGGGCAAGGTCGATGGTACAATGGGTAAGGTCGATGGCCTACTGAAGGAAGTGGGCCAGGTGACTACCGGACTTTCAGACTTCATGGAATCTACGGAGCAGACGCTCCAGAACGCAGACGACCTGATGAGTGGCATCTCGAACATGTGGATTATCCGCAGGTCCATGCCTAGCAAGGATTCCGTGCCCTTCATGGTGGAGACGCTATGGTAATGCGCAAGTTCGGCATAGCGGTTCTTCTCTCGCTTGCGACTATCGCAAGTGCATCCGATTCGGGCATTCTATCGTACCGGGCGCAGCGCTCGCTTGATGCGGGCAAGTTCGCAAAGAGTTACGGTCAGCTGGAACGAGCCCTGCTTGCCAGCCGTAAGGAATCCAACCTTCGTGCCGAAGCACGCGTGTTAATGGCGATGGCACAGATCCGTACCATGAGCCTCGATTTTGCTCTCGCCGATTCGCTGATTGCACAGGTGCGCGAAAACGTTCTCGACAGGAACACGACCCTAAAGTTCCTTCAGGGCAAGGCGGCCCTCGCCAACGCGCAGGAAAAGTACGACGAGGCCATCAAGGTGTGTAATGCCGCCGACATGGACAAAGTGAAGAAATGCGACAAGCCCCTGCAGGCAGCATTCTTCTCTGAATGCGCCATCGCCCAGGCTGCATCCCGCAGGTCCGATGACGCAGAAGAATCGCTGAAGATGGTCGGAAAGCGCGCAGACAAGGATGGCGGATTCTACATCTACACCGCCGCCCGCATCGCAGATATTACCGGCAAGGGCGAAGCGGATTCGCTCTACAAGGAAGCCGAAAGAAAATCCATACAGGGCAATATCCCGTACATGACGGCGACAATCCTGTACCATCGCTCGCAACTCAAGAGCACTTCGGCAGACGAAGCCGAAGACCTCAAGCTCCGCTGCAAGAACGCATTCGAGTTGATGGGCCTCCCGAACAACGCGAAGCGTTGCGGGGAATAATTAGTCATTAGTCATTGGTCATTAGTTACTAGTTATTCGGGTTTCAAGACGTTTATTGCGGGGCGCGGGATGCTTATCTCGGGTTGCAAGATGTTTATTTCGGGATGTTTAGTATCGTAGAAAACTGCACAACGGCTTTTTCGTGCAGGGGCGCGCGGGCGATACGGTTCCAGGAGACATAATATATATTCCTCATTACGGGGCATTCCGTCCCGTTTATGTGAGGTGATTATGGGTAACTTTTTCAGGCCCGCAGGCGCATTTCTCGCCATCGCGGGTGCATTTCTCGCCGTCCACGCAGCGACCGGCGAGGACGATTTCAGCTGGAGCAACGTGAGCATGGGCGGCGGCGGGTTCGTAAGCGCCGTTATCGCCTCGCCCGTCGAAAAGAACGTATTCTACGCGCGCACCGACGTGGGCGGCGCATACCGTTGGAACGAAGAAACCAAGCGCTGGGAATCCA